>Ga0206127_1002246_pt1 | contig 19435 bp, 19 predicted proteins | sample Helgoland_Spring_6_FD_148646 | JGI IMG/M metagenome (GOLD analysis project Ga0206127, IMG submission 148646) | Pelagic subsurface seawater microbial communities from Kabeltonne, Helgoland, North Sea - Helgoland_Spring_Bloom_20160419_1 | ecosystem: Environmental > Aquatic > Marine > Epipelagic ...
CTCAGGCTAGAGAAGCAGCTGCCGACTGCCGGAAGCTAGTTAGACAAGCAGTTGATCCTAAGCACTATCGTGAGCAGGTCCAAAGGGAGCAAGAGATAGTCCAAGCTGAGGCGGAAAGCTCAAAGCTACAAAAGAAAATGACTTTTGAGGTCGTTGCTTTGGAGTGGTTTCAGCGCAAACAGTCTGAGTGGCGTAACGTCAAGCATCGTAACCAGAATATAAATACGCTCCGAACTTATGTATTTCCTTTCATTGGAGCTGTGCCAGTAAGTGATGTTAGCCAGCGAGACGTTCAGAAGTGTCTTGACCCCATCTGGTGGACTAAAACTGAGACCGCTACTAGAGTTAGGCAGAGGATGGAGGCGGTGTTTTCTTACGCCATAGCCAACGAGTACAGAGTTGCTGCTAATCCTGCGGTCTACAAAGGTCTGCTGAGTGCAGTTTACCCATCTTCGGAAAAGCTAAAGAAAAATAGATATATCGAAGAAGGGAAAGATGGACACTTTCCAGCCATGGACTATAAAGAGGCTCCAATCTTTTACAGGGCATTAGAGGATCAATCGGGTATAGCAGCGGTTGCGCTAAGACTCTTAATCTTAACCGCTGTGAGGACTGAGAACGTGCTTCAGCTTAAATGGGAGCAATTAGATTTAGAGAAAAAAGTTTGGAATGTGCCATTTGATGAGATGAAGCAGAGTGTGGCGTTCAGAGTGGCTTTGAGTGATGAAGCAGTGGAGTTGCTTCGATGCCATCCAAAGCTTGCTGACCATGTTTTTGTGTCAGGAGCTAGGAAGTTAAAGCCGCTGAGTAGTGGAGCCATGCGTTCTCTATTGATAAGGATGGGGCGAAGTGATGTCACTGTGCACGGCTTCAGGAGTACCTTCAGGGACTACATTGGTGAGGAGACTGGGTTTCCTCATAGGGTTGCAGAGTTTGCTCTGGCTCATCAGATTAAAGATTCTGCGGAAAAGGCTTATGCTAGAGGTGACTTGCTGCAGAAGAGGTTTGAGATGATGAACCATTGGGCGGATTATCTTGTGGGCGAAGAATCTTAGTCATTTGTCAGAGGAAAGAGTGATGAAGAACCCTGAGAAACTTGTATAGCTGAGTCCTGATGAGCTTACCCAGTCGTGAATATTTTGAGTTGGATGGTGCGGCAGAGTTTCTAGGCTGCAGTCGTAGCGATGTTCTGTACTACATAAAGGAAGACCAACTGAGGTTGGCCTTTAAGTCTGAACATGCTGATCTGATCGTGTTTAACGAGTCTCTGCCAGAGAAGGCGCATAAGGCTCTCAACTGGTTTGAAGGCGCTTTTCCTCAAGTCTCATTAACGGCGAAACAGTCGTCAAAGATTGATTCCTATGTGAACGACTGGGTTTACTTTCAGTGGTTGGACTATGCCCGAAGTTATGATGTCGATGGTGGGCAAGCGTTATGGCAGCTGCAGGACTTTGGTGGCAAGTCAGTCAGTCTTTGGGTCGTTGATGGTGAGAAGCTGCAGTTAAGTTTTGAGTGGCTGAAGTTGGCTGAAGGTGAGTCTTGGCCAGAGCAGTGCCTTCTCACGCTTGCTGAGCTTCAGAGATTCGCTGGTGGGGCAGTTGGTGGTGTCGAGGAGCCGTTTAATTTGCCCAAGAAAGCTGATGAGGTAGCGGAGGCCATGGTTGCCTATGGGAACCGCTTTTACGCTGAACGAGGCTTTGCGCCAACCGTAAAGGACCTGCAGGGTTACATGATTGAAACTGGAGGAAGAGACCTGCAAATGAGCTATGACTCTAAAGGCCAAGATTTCTTCTTTGGCGATAAGCCTGTTGCAAAACGAGCCTTCAGAGACCGCTACAAGACTTATAGAGTCTAAAAATAACGTAATACAACGGGAATTAACGGTTATTCACGGTAATAACTGAGCAGGCTCGTTCCTCCCTTAAATTTCCTCTCGTGCAAACAAAACACGGAGGAAAACATGAAGCACAACAACCAAATGCAGTTCCTGAGACTGCCTCAAGTTATGCAGCGGGTAGGGCTTAGCAAGCCTCAGCTGTACAAACTCATTACTCAAAATGAGTTCCCTAGCCAGATCAAGATCTGCAGTCGCATCAGTGTCTGGCTTGAGTCTGATGTCGTCGGGTGGATGCAACAGCAGGTCCAGAGGCATCAGGATGAACCACCATTAAACGCAGTGAAAACGGGTGCAACCCATGCAACCCAGTGGTTAGGGGAGGTTAGTCCATGAAAAATATAAGTTTTTCAGTAGCAGGAGAAGGAAGTCAGACGCGCAAGACAAAGCAGGAGGTGTGCAACCCATGGAAGATTTAGAAATTAATGAAGCCCTTTTGAACAGACACGGTACTGACTTGGCAAAACGATTCTTCCAAGTTAGGCAGCAGGGCAACCAAAAGTACTACTACGATCTGGAGACAGGTGAGACAAACCTGCAGCCCATGCATCTGATAGGAGTCCTGATGGAGTGGGGTGTCGAGACGATAACTGATGCCCAACATGTCCTCAAACACCAGCATTTGCTTCCAATTGCTCAAAAGAAGCTTTATCGGCCCAAACAAATGCCCATCGTCAAAGAAAAACAGCTGCACTACATAAATTTATGGCGGGAACCAGAGGTTCAACCTGATTCAACCCTAAGTGCTGAGCCGTTTGTTAACCATCTAGTTAGAGTGTTGGGTTCCTCAGAAAAAGCTGACTATGTGCTGGATATGCTTGCTTATCGTTACCAGAACCCGATGCTTGAGCATAAACCGCACATAGCTTTTTACTTCTTTGGTTCTCAGGGGGGTGCGGGAAAGTCGACCTTTGCTGAAACTCTTACTAAGGTCTTTGGTCGGTCAGCTGTTCAAACGACAAATACAGTGGATGCCCTGAGCAACAAGGGAGCAGTTGATCTATGGTCTCGTACGCTTTTGATTGTTGAGGAGGCTCAGGTATCAAAAGGAACCAAGCTTTACGATGCCATTAAGAGTTACACCGGCTCCGACATAGTGACAACGGACAAGAAGTTTGCAGATGTCTCTACTTATGAAATACCCGCGCAGTTAATTATGCTGAGCAATAGGACTTCAATGTTTATTGAAGAGCAGGACAGACGTTTCTTTGTCTCGCAATGGCATTTAGATATAGACGGCGACCGCAATAGGGCTTGGTATTTTAAGGAGTATCGGGAGTGGCTGAACAACGGTGGCTATGAAGCCATAGCGGGTCTTCTGAAGACTAGGAGCATTACCGTCAATCCCTTTGAAGCTGCTCCAATGACGGCTGAGAAAGAACAGGCTATAGGGGCAATGGTAGATCCTGTAGTGCTTGCGATTCAAAGCTTCTTGGAAGACAACACTCAGCAGAGATTGTTTGAAGAACGCCACTTTGAAAGTGTATTTCACAGGTATAAAGTAAGTAAGTCCTCAATGTGGAAGTACTTCTTAGGCGAGGCGGGTCTTCGCAGACACGGCAGGGTTTTAATCAAAGGAAAGCAGCCGACGGTCTGGTTACGTGAGGGTGATGAGTTTGTTCCAGCAAAGGGTAGCTTGGGTCCCCGCGTCAAGACTCCAGAAGGTTCTATTTACCTAGCCGCTGATGCTTACGAAGTTCCTGATTTCTGATATGTGAGAGGGTAATAAGGTGCTTTTTGCTTTATATAAATTATATAAGTTATTGAATATATTAACTTTAATATCATAACACTTTCCCTTTACCAACAGAATGGTAGCCAAATGGATCCGAGCAAGTGAGTTGGACTAACGCGAAAATAAAATCTACTCTGACAAATTTACATCGCGTGTTTTGCGATTCAAAGCTTGAGTCGCGAAAGTTTAATTTCAGCTATGTTGAGAGGAATGATTCCGCGCTGGCATCGCACCTCAGCCGAAGAAAAATTCCTTGGAAAAAGGCTCTTCAAATGGCGGAATTATCCTATGACCACCATAGAGGCCAAATGAATTACGGCTCTAGTGAGGATGAGCGTCTTCAAACGTTTAGGTTCTTGCTCACCGGAATACTCAGGGAAGAGGGCGTAGAAGCCCTAAGTGATGGCGCTATGAACTCTTCATTTAAAATCAACTTACCGCTTGAGCTTCAAAGTCCAGATACGCATACGGCTTGCGTAGATAAAAACTGCCAGTTATTCGCGATAACAAAAAGGTCTATTTATGCCCAAGGCAGAAGATTTTATGGAGAATGGCCTCTCGCAGTTCAAGCTATCGGGCTAGATTATGAGCAGGATGTTTTGAGAAAAGTAGCCTCAAGGCCTTTTATCGAGACTGTGCAGTTACTAGACAACTTTGACAAGGATAGAAACGGAATCTGGTCTTTCCAGAATATTCGAGATGAAGATCAGGTGCTTGAGAGAGCTATCTGGAACAGTTTTAAGAAGTCAGAAAAGGTCCCTTTTAGTGGTCTATCAGATGATAAGGTTTTTGTTGTTTGGTTAAACGTTTTGTTCTTGAGGAAGCATGGGAGGTTGGCCGATGTACAAAGCAAAGAAGAGGTCTTCGAGGACGATTTAGATGAATTGAAGCTGTCATGGGAGGAAGATCATAAAGCACAAGATTCATGGAGCGAAAGTAAAATCATTGCCGGTTTGCATGGTTTGTACTCCAGAGGACAGAATTTTAGAATATCTCGAGACTATGTGGGTAAATATGGTTCTACTGATGATAAGAAGCATTGGGCTGCAATGCGCCAGAACAGGTTTAGAAAGGATCTAGGGTATACGGAAGAGGACTGGTTGTTAAAAGCGGGAATTATTCCCAGAAATCTTCAAAAGCTTTACGACGAGCTGGCGGAACCGTACACGGACGCTGTTATCTTCGAGCAATTATCTAGACTTATGGCAGAGAGCATTAGCAATTCAGAGAATCGGCTGACACGCGAGTACTGTTCACTGAATGAGAAGGAATTAGCTGACGCTATCATTAGACGTTACAAGTCTTGGGAACGAGGACTGCGGCGGTTTGGTCTTGACCCTAAGTTCTTTTCGATAACTGCTTCAAAACGAACTCGTCGCGGTTTTTTGTTTCAGACTTTCGTCCGAGAATTATTTCAAGAGTTTGGGTTGGTTGAAGGCGACTTATCGAAGGGATACGTTCACAACAAGCGCCTGCTGAGCTGCAAACACGATACCAAGTGCCAGCCAGATTTCTTCTTTTCAGACAAAATAATTGACACCAAAACCGGATGGGCGGCGAGTCAAAAACCTGAACAATTAAAGAGATACTACGAACATTCAGGAAGGGTGATTCTTTTGCTTTTGAGGGATAAAAGTAGAGTGGAAGTCGTTGAAGGAGTAGAGGTGGAGGTAATTAACTTTGCAGATTTTGTTAAATGCTCACATGAGCTGATAGGTGTCCAATTGCCTGATGAAGCTAATCAGCGGCTCTCAGAAACATTGCGTCAAGAGCCGTTTTGGACTTAATTTAGTGAACCGACTACTACTCACACTGCTGGTTGCTTTTGTTCCATTGGCGAAGATTCAAGAGCCAGAAGCCCTTCCAAAGTAACTCATTAACAACCACTGTTGTCTTTGCCCCAAGGTAGTGTGGTTTTACAAAACTTCGCACCATGTAATTTTATGTTTGTAAGGACGGCATCTGAAAGGTCGACCTTTGTAAGGTCGGCACCACTAAGGTCGGCACTTGAAAGGTTGGCACCCCTAAGCTTGGCATCCCTAAGGTCTGCTCTTATAAGGTTGGCACCTGTAAGGTTGGCATCTGTAAGGTTGGCACCCCTAAGGTAGGCACCTTGAAGGTTGGCAGCTGCAAGGTTGGCACTTGAAAGGTTGGCATCCCTAAGCTGGACAACCCTAGCCTCGGCACCTGTAAGGTTGGCACCTGAAAGGTTGGCATCATTAAGGTCGGCAAATACAAAGTTTGCAGCTGCAAAGTCGGCATTGCTTAAATCGCACCCTCGACAGCCTCCCGTTGCCTTTAGCTTCATTAGGCTAATATCATCAGCTGCTTCCGCACTCATACAGAAAGCGAAAACCAATAACAGACTTTGAAGCTTCATATGCATACCTTTCAAATTTGTCGCTTATGCCTATAGGGTAGCAGATTATCTTCGACAGGATGAATTTGAAGTTTTACGCGCGCAGGTGTCCCAATTAGTCTTGGCGCGCCTTGTCTATAGCGCGCTTAATGAAGCCTTCCTGTGTCCAGAGGCTAAATAGTGCATCAAGTCTCACCCAACAGCTAACCTCAAGGACTTGCGGAGCCTCTAGAGTGAGAGCCTATATTGGAGCCTCAGAGGCTTGAGCAACCATCCAATAACCTGAGTTTTTCTAAATAAAAACCTACGAAACCACTGTTTACGGTTGTTAAGCCGGTAGTAGTGGTCCCTTTTTTTAAAATTGGCTTCTAACGTGTGAGGCTAACCGATTAGCATCTGCTGCTTCTCTTAAAGTTTAGCCGCGCCGGTATCTAATTCTGTATTCACGTATTTCGTCAGGCTCTCTATAGTCGCCACTCTTTATAAAAATCTTACAGTTACCATAGCCGCCGCCATTGTCGCCATTCCGCGTGTACTCACGCTTGGCTGACACACGTCCATCTATAAAGTATACGGCAACGTAAGAATCGCTTGCGCCCGTACGGCAAAAGTGCCACTCATCCACATTGTCTTTAAACTCTGAAGTAGCGGGCCTATCACCAAAAAGCGCTAGAACCTCGCCTTTTGTCATACCTCTTTCAATTAGAAACGACTGTTTTAGATTGACCTTGCTATCTCCCATGCTTACGCAACCGGAAATGGCTGAGACCAAAACCAAAAAGCTAATAAGAAATTTCATAAAAAGTCCTAAAGATTCTTTCCCTTCATTGAGCGTAACCTATCACCTTACTTTCTTCAAAATCCTGTCTGATGTGTCTGGCTGGGAACTACAGCTATTACAAGAGAGGTTTAGGCCCCCCGCCCATGAATATAGCTGAACTTCCTGAGTTATGTTTCGGTTGCTTTGTATTCGTAGAGGCGAGTAGGACGTAACTCAATTGAACTGGTACCCAATAAGGTGCCCAAATGCTACTAGACAGCGTAGGGTTTATGTAGGTGCTTGAAATTAAGGGGATATCTGATCTGAAGTGGCGGAGGGACAGTCAGTATAACGGCAGAACGTACCTAGAACTGCTGAGAAAGACCTAGAACCTCCTGATACCCTTTCTGCTTAGAGCCCCTAAAACTAATTTGGGACCGCTCGCGAAAAGACCCATGATGCTTGGGTTCTCAAATGAGTTAATACGTTCTCAACTTTAATTGCCTGCTCCTAGCTTCTGGATGAGGGCACAAAGAGGGGACGTAATGAAAAAGCTCTCGCATAAGTTTGTTGCTAATGTGTCTAAAATTGGGCGATATTTTGATGGCGGAACAGGTCTTCATCTGCTGGTTAGGCATGGTGCCAGCGGTCCCAGAAAGTATTGGGTATTTAGGTTCACGCATGATGGTAAACGTCATGATAAGAGCTTAGGGGTATTCCCTGTTGTTGCCTTAACAGATGCTCGTAAAGCAGCGACCGCATTTAGGTCTGATCTTTACAATGGGGTCATGCCTTCAGTTACTTCGTTGCCTGAAAAAGCTGTGTCGGACGAAAAGGTTACGTTTCGCGCTTATGCACTTGAATGGATAGAGTTGAATAAGCTGCAGTGGACTAATCAAAAGCATTATCTGCAATGGTTATCGTCCTTAAATACCTACTGCTTTCCAGTTATAGGGGACAAGCCCATAGATGTGGTCGATGTCGATGATCTGCTTCAAATTTTGGGGCCGATTTGGAATACAAAAACTGAGTCTGCGACACGAATACGGGAAAGGGTTGAGCGTATTCTTGCCGCAGCTATTGTTCGAGGTGTAAGACAAGGTCCAAACCCTGCTGCATGGCGCGGGCACTTGGAGTTCCTGCTGCCAAAGCCCTCGAAGATACGCCAAGTGACGCACCATAGTAGCGTGCCTTACCAAGATCTACCCAAGCTCTATGACGCCCTAACTCGCTCTACTGCGGTCTCGGCACGTGCCCTGCGATTTTTGATAGTAACTGCTGGCAGAACTGGGGAAGTTATCGGCACAAAATGGGATGAATTGTCGGATGACACGTGGGTACTGCCAGCGAGTCGCATGAAGGGTCGACGTGAGCACCGGGTAGCACTTTCATCGGAAGCCAAAAGAATACTAGAGTTTAGATGTGCGGATTCTAAAGGAGGCTTCGTGTTCGATAGAAACGGCTGTCCACTATCGAATATGGCTATGCTGCAGTTCCTAAAGCGGATCAATCCAAATGCAACTGTGCACGGTTTTAGGAGCTCGTTTAGGGTGTGGGCAGCAGAGGTTTCGGGCTGCTCACCGGACTTAGCGGAGCAGGCGCTAGCACATTCTGTTGGTTCTCAGCTTGAGCGGGCCTATCAGAGATCTGACCTTTTAGAACAAAGACGGGTGCTTATGGAAGCTTGGGCGCAGTATTTAACAATGAACGGAGGGGGCGCATGAACGGCGAAGATATGGATAAGGTTGGGATTGAAAATTTACTGGATGATGGGTCAATCCTAGTAATTTTGGAAAGAGCGAAAATGCGGAAAATTTTCGAGCGAGAGATTGCTGGACTTAAAAACGAGGTTTCTGGTTTTAAAAATGAGGTCACTGACCTTAAAAATGAAGTTGCTGAATATCGCAATTTACAGAAACGAGCTGGGCAAGCGGCGGCGGCAAAATTTGATAATCTTCGTGAATTTTGCATAGAGATTTATACGGACCAATGCCTATCAGTTTTGACTCAGAAGCAACTGATATCTAGCTTGTCATCTGGAAGTGAGGATGATCGTGAAAAAATATTTAAGGAGGTACGTCCAGTTTTCAAAGTTTTCGCGGAGGCTTATCACAAACTTGCCGCTAAGAAGGATTGGTCTGATGAAGAGCGTTACTGGCTCGGCACTGCAGGTGCCGCCGCCAAAACTGACACCACGCTCCATAAGTGGTGGAAAGGACTAAATAAGGCTCTAAAAGGAATGCTAATAGCGGGCCCGAACGTTAAGTTGGAGGATTAACCGACCAAAAAAACTTAGTCGATTGGTGTCCTATGGGGCAATTCATGAAAAGGCCCAATATATTCTGGGTGTTTTCATGAAGAGGCCCATGCGATGAGGGTAGCTACTTGATACATTCTCTAGACCTCTCTAGGAGATTATTGAGTAATGAAGAACACCCTTGAACACAAAAAAAATCCAGCACTCGTTAAGGATGCCTTTCTGCGTCTGTCTGATGTTGCCGTCATAACTGCGATGGGCGCATCAACCATATTAGCGTGGGAAAAGGCCGGAAAGTTTCCTCCAGCGGTCAGGTTAAGTGCAGGGAAACGAGTTTGGTACTCCGAGCATGTGAGGGATTGGATCCTTGAGCGCGCGGGGGTTGCCCATGATGCTTAGCTACAAAGAGCGCGATGCAAACCACGCACCTGAACTGCTCGAAACCCAAGCGCGACGCCGAAGGCTAAAACTTTTCAAATCGCTGACGGGTTTTAAAGAAGTTCGAAGAAAGCCTGCCTGCTTTAAACATGTGCCAAGAGGCTATCAAAATCACACATCTTTCTGGTCGGATGGTAGGTCAGATTACGTTCTGTGTGAGCCTTACAACCCCTCATTACCAGTGGATCATATACCCGGGCTTTCAGTTATTGGCATCCCCGATGAAGTTGCTCCTTATGGAGGAGGATGGTCTGACGATCCAGCCGCACAGCCGGGCACCCAAGGATTGCTGTTCGGTTTATCACGCGACGAGGCTCGGCTGAGTCAGTTAGAGCTGATGCTTCACGCTGAAGCACAGTGGTTACCGCGATGGAACGAGGTGGTTACAGATAAATCATCGAGGCTGGTCAAGGTTTCATTGAAAGTTCCAGCATTGCTGAAAGGTGATTTAGAAGATTGTTTGTCTGATCCAGAGAGTGGGGTGCGTCGTGGAAGCTAATTATGTTGATAAACCAACGATCTCCGGCATTCCCGAGGCTCTGTTATCAAGTTCAAGGCTTGTTCGTTGGGTTTACAAAGTTAACGACGAAGGCAAATTGCGTAAAACACCCTGCGATACCCAAGGCTTTCCAGTTGGATACCAAGAGAGTCGTGCCAGGGTACCGCTCGAAAAAGCGGATCAACTTCTCGACCCAATGTCGCAGCACCACCTTGGCATAACGCTTCTTGACGGGCTGCCGCTTCAAATTAATGGTCAGGAAGGCTGGTTGTGGGCTCTGGACTTCGACGGGTTCGTTGAACTGGATGGTCCTGATGTTGACGATGGCGTGCTCGAATTTCTGGATTTTTACAGCGGCTATGGGGAAATCTCACCGAGCAAAACCGGATTCAAGCTCTTTTTTGTTTCGGACAAACAGCCAACCACTAAATTCAAAATCTATTTCGGGCCATCGGAGTTCTTAAAAACCTTCTCAAAAGTTAGGAAGTACGAGCATCGTGAAATCGAGGTTTTCAGTAGGAATAGCTTTTTAACGCTTACGGGTGATGTTTTTGACGGAAGTACCAGAGATCTGACGTTTATAGATTGCGAGCAGTTAGACGCACTTGTCGATTACTTGAACGATTGGGCGGTAAGTACCGGTGGGAAAGGCTTAGAAAATGTTCAGGGTCAAGTGATAAGTGAGCCCTCTGCCAGTACAGCAACTAAGGGCCATTACAGCAAGCTGACGGAAGCGAGTTTAAGAAAAGTGCTTGAATTCATTGATCACCAAGAAGAGGAAACTTGGACGAAGATCGCTTACATTTTGGCAAGAGTCTACGGAGAGCAGGTTAGGGCGGAGTTTCAGTCTTATAGTAAAGGTGATTTTTGTAACGTTAGATATCAAGGCTATAGCACAGAAGAGTGCGACCAACGCTTTGACCGGGCTCTAGATGAGGTGCAGGTGCGTCCAAATGGGCATGGGATCAAACAGCTATTGTCCTTAGCAAGGGAGCATCCTGACTGGTTGGGGAAATATGTTGAATTCGAGGATGATTTTGGTTTTAAACCATTCGAAGTCGTTGAAGGTGGTTTCATTTATGAAGATGCAGACCTAGCGCCAATCGCCGCTGCTGCGTCCCCTGAGGCTGCGCAGGGAGGACCCTTGGGTCGCCTCAAGGGTTTCTCGATAACCGGTAGGAGTAGTGACCTTCGACAACAGATGCTGGATGACAAGTTTGTTTTGGACCAGATCGCGATTTTAGGTCAGTGGACCAATATATATGCAGCCCCTAACACTGGAAAGACTCTGTTAACGCTCACGATGTTGCGAGACCAAATCCGAGCAAATGTTATTTGTGGTGAGCAAGTCTTCTACGTCAACGCGGATGACACGTACAGGGGTATGGTAGAGAAACTGGAGATAGCTGAGTCTATTGGCCTGCAGATGTTAGTGCCCAATCAGCAAGGGTTTGTAGTCAGTAACATTGTGGACCTCATGAGCGACTTGGCTATTGCAAATGAAGCCGCCAACGTTGTTATCGTCCTCGACACTCTGAAGAAGTTCACGGACCTTATGGATAAACGTGTTGCATCGCAATTTGGAAACATCGCGCGTGGGTTTGTCGCTGCCGGAGGAACGCTCATCACGCTTGCACACACCAATAAACATAAAGACAGTCAGGGAAAGTCGATCTATAGCGGCACATCTGACATAAGGGATGACGGTGACTGCTTCTATATCATCGACAAAATCGGCGTAGACAAGGGTTTTGGTACTGAGCGTTACACAGTCGAATTTACCAATGATAAAGCTCGAGGAGATGTCGCAGGGACGGTCGGTTTCAGTTTTGAAAAACGGGTGGGTGAAACGTATGCCGACCTACTGGGCTCGGTGAAACGTTTGAGCAGTGGTGAAATCGAAAGATCTAAGGTCGCAAAGGAGGTTCAGGCTGAGTTGGATGACGATGCCGACCTGATTGCCGCAGTTGCTGATTGTTTAGGTGCAGGTATCAATACGAAGTCTGCAATTGTAAAGAAAGTGCGTGAGTCCACTGGAGATTCGAATGATAAGGTCAGAAAGCTAATGGCGAAACGGACGGGTACTTTCTATGAATTGGGTCATAGGTGGACTGTGATCAAAGGTGCGAACAATGCGCAGTTTTATCAAGTGTTACCCCCACCCTCTGTATAACCAAATAACTGAATAACCCGTAAAACCGTATAACCGGTAAAACCATGAAAACCGTACAGCCCAATAAAAACGTGGGTTATCCGGTTTTACGGTTTTTCAGACCCCGGGGGTGGGTATCACTTTATGCAGAATCAACCTTCCTTGGCTTAGCGGTTTAATTACACATGGATACATCTCATGCCACTACCTAACCTGAAACAGCAATGCACTGCACAAAACCGCAACAAGCAGCGTCGTTGTCTAAACCCCGCCGCATTTGGTTGTAAAACTTGCCGGTATCACGGCGCACGACGTCAGATAGCAGAAGGTACCGATCACCCCAACTACAAGCATGGCAACCGTTCTCAAGTTGCAATCAAGTCGTTCCAAGGTGCGATGAAGGCATTAAATGAAGTTGAAGATATGGCCGAATCCATTGGTATGGTAGCTAGTCGCAGAAGGGGACGAAGATCGAGATGATTATTGGTTCCTGGTGGCCGATCAACGGGACCGCGCACTCAACAAGGCCGAAACCTGTGCGGTGCTGCAAAGAGGTTATACGGCAGTTAGACACGCGCTATCCGCGTTAAACGTCAACAGGCACTAGCTGAATTGAAGCTGCTCGAGCGTATAGGCAAGGGGGTTGGTGTGTTTTATAAAGAGACTTGATATCGCACACGACAAGACTTTTTCTCACGCTACGGTCATACAAAGATTCCTTATGGCAATCTACTCAACTCGAAGTGTATGGACTGGCTTGGTGCGCTGCTTGTGGTGATTCAATTTTGCAATACTGCATTGTTGAATTAAGCTGATTTGGACTCAGGAAATGTGCCGGCGTGTTTTAAACTGAAAGTTTGAACTAAATATGTGCCTATGAAAATTCCATTACTTTTATTTATTTTTTTAATATGCAGCTTCTGCCACGAGTTGTCTGCAAAAACGCTTTTTTGCAAGGGTTACTGCAAAGTTGGCGGGTTTCTGGATACAGAGATTCTGGTTTCTCAATTGGATGGCAAACTTGGTTTGGTGACGGACTTGCGCACTTATTGGCGAAACCCAACTTCTACTGACTTCGCAAGGCGTATCCATCCACACGCGATGTGTTACATGGAGTTTGATCACCATTTGAAATTTGACCTATTAGGGCTACCGGATCACCAGCCCGGCTATGGTATTTGTCGAGTGGCCGACGGAACTTTTTGGGTGGGTGATCTCTACAATCAAGACACTTTTTCAAAAGAAATTACCCCATACGCTCCGCATGGGGTTATCTCGATATACGATGCTGCCGGTGTCCTCGATGGTGTTTATAAATATTCGTATGGACGTCGTAAAGATAGGCTCCCCCGTGAGAAATCCGCCTCCAACAGCATCTTTGTCGATTTAAGAAGTAAGTTGGAGAGTGATTGTTGGTACGGCGACTGTGAAAATGGGTTTGGAATAAAACTTTCAAATCTGGAGCGGCATACGCTAGATATTGGGGATTGGAGTCAGGGGAACAGGTATAGCTCTTATGACCGGCTAGGTAACCTCAAGTCGAAGATCATTACGTACTCTGTTCTGACTGAAATTATAAATTCTCTAACAGAGATTTATTCTGAACCGCAGGTGGTAAAAACTGGTTGGTGCTTCTTTGGCGATTGTAGAACCAATTACGGGGTTCTCTTGTCTCGAAATGGCGATCTTTATAAAGGTTTCTTCAAGAGAGGTAAGTTTGATGGCGCTGGGAAACTCGTTAGACAAAATCGTACAAGCCACACTGGGGAATGGTTGAGTGGAGAGCCGCATGGCCAAGGCGAAGAGTTTGATGGGATTAAAGTTCTTCTCAAAGGTAACTTCTATTATGGTGAAAAATCTGGAAATTTTACTCTTTTCGGGAACGGATGGTCTCAGGAGGTGCTGTATAAAAAAGATGAGGTAGTTGCGACGGGGGACCTTATTCGAGAATGAATAAATTTGTTTAAAAGCCTACAAAACCGTTAGCGGTTGAATGCAACGGTTAGTCCTTCTTGTTTTCGACAATAAATTTCGGATCCCCATCTGTCCTATAAACACTCACCTAAAAGCAAGCTGAGGTGTCAGCCTTCTCGTTAGTCCTAATAAAAATAATGGCGCAATCGTATGAAAATTTTCTCGCTAGTCATCCTTCTCAGCTTTATGTGTTTCACAACCCGGTTAATTGCCGAGGTCATTTTCTACCCTCCCAAAATAAATAACGGTGCTGGCCTTAAGTATGAAACTAATTCGCAAGTTCCTTTCACTGGGGTCGATTTTCAGTACCACGGGAACGGTGAGGTTTTGTATAGAACAGGCTACAAAAACGGAAAGATGGAGGGGCCCAACGAAATGTATTGGGATAACGGACGATTGGGAATGACAGGAAATTACAAAGATGGCTTGAGGACGGGTCCACATGAGATTTATAACAGCAATAATGGACAAGTAAGTTATAGCTTTAATTTTATTGAGGGTAAGCCGGATGGTCTTTTTAAGCAGTACCATGATGGCAATGGCCAACTGCGTAAAAAATGGAGTTACAAGAATGGAAAACAGGTCGGGATTGCGGAGCAATTTAACGAAAACGGGCAATTAACTGCTAGAGAAAATTACATTGGTGGGAAGAAAGACGGGCTTAGTGAGTTCTATAACGAAAATGGTCAGCTAAGCGTTATTGCAAATTACTCAGACGGTTTGCGGAGCGGGGTTGTTGAACACTATCACCCGAACGGGCAGCTAAAGTTCAAAGGCAACTACAAAGACGGCGAGTTGGACGGGTTAATGCAAGACTACAGTGAAACTGGGCAAGTAACAATGAGGCTTTGTTTTAAAACTGGAAAAGAAGTAGAGATCTCTTTGTGCGAAATGTGAAGTCCCGTCGGATGAGATAAAAGCGCCCCTATGGGGTGCTGGTATGCCCGAAAATGAATGGTGGGTAGGGTAGAAATGGATTAGCTACTACCCAACTGCATTCGACACTTACGTCTAGCTCTGCTTTCTAACCTACAACCAGTACAAAACGCTAAGACACGCGGTGTAACGCTGCAAAGGGAGGCTACTTGTGCCCAAGGTGCGAAGGGTTTAATTTGTGTTTTGAGACTACTGGGATGGTTGATTAGGTTTAGAGGTGGTGATGTTTGAAAATTCTTAGCTACGACGAATTAAGGGCGCAGGAAGGTAGTACTCAGGTTCAAAAAGGCATGAATTTCGGAATTAAAGGTAGCTATTCGATTGTATTGATGTCGACGGTAAAGAATTCGCCTTACAACGACCGCCTGCTGGATGATGGTGTAATTGAGTACGAAGGTCATGATGCACCGAAAAGCAGTAGTTACGACAAGAAGTTAGTTGATCAGCCCATTGCAACAAAATCGGGGACGTTGACTGAAAATGGGAAGTTTTATCAGGCTGCTGATAACTATAAATCAGGAACGCGCAACCCAGCCAAGATTAAGGTGTATAGAAAGATTAGGCCGGGAGTCTGGGTCGATATGGGGTTCTATGATCTTATTGATGCGAATATTGCTTCGGAAGGCACGCGTAAAGTCTTCAAGTTCTTGCTGAAACCTGATGCTGAAGCAAGCGATGAGCCTGATGTAGCAATCGATTTGCTGCATAACCGACAAATCCCCGGAGAAGTGCAAAGATTGGTGTATGAACGTGACCGTGGTAAATGTCGTCAGTGCGGCTCAGAGGACAACTTACACTTTGATCACATCCTTCCCTTTTCAAAAGGTGGAACATCTAAGTCGGCTGATAATATTCAGCTTCTTTGCGCGCGACACAACTTAGAAAAGAGCGACAAGTTTGTCGGCTGATGTTTGTCTTTACTAATTAGCCTTAACGCATCTTAGGCGGCACATCGTACTTATCCCAGTCTTGTTCATCATCGTCCGGCGCTAGCTTCTGCTTTAACTGACGTTCTTCGCGGGTAATACCGAATGCTGTGAGGTGCTCCTCGTCGATGATGACTTGCAGTTCTTCGGTCGTAAAGTTGCCTAGTAATTCACCCGCTTTTAGAAACCCTGTAATCTCATGCCAAAGCTGCTGACGGGCAGGGGGCTTGGCGTCACCATAGGCGTACAGCTTAGTCATCTTGTCTCTGACAGCTTCTAGATAGCGTTCTCGGCGCTTCTCAGGGCTAATGGGTGGGCGTGGTGGCATGTTGGTCGTGTCGAGTCGAGATGGGGTGATTGTAGAGAAGGTAAAGCTTTGCCGAAAGTGGTTGGTGGGTAAGTTTAAGGAAATTAGAGGCAGCTCGTGCAAATTGAGCGAATTAACTTTGCTGGTGTTTGATTTTTCATCTCCGCGCGGCTAGTTTCTATCTGATATAAAAAGGTATTTATTTATGAAAAACCTGATGGCAATAATTTTGCTGCTTACGATGCCACAGGCCTTTGGTGCTTGGGGTGTGTCTGAGAAATCGGTCAAGGGATGGGAGCTTAAAAAACTTTGTGAGAAGTCTGCCGAACTTGAAATTAAAAAAGATTGGAAGGCAGTAGCAATTATCGCTAAAGAAATTGCCGCACGCCCTGATATCGACATCGGCGTTTGCGTGGATATCTCAAAAAAACGAGAGAAAGATATAACGAGCTACAGAAGGAATGCTCGTACGACAACCATTGCAGACGATGAGATTGAAATATTAAAGACGGCAATGAATAGTGGATTAGAAAAATTTGGACGTGACTATTTTAGAAATCTAGTAAGAGCATCTTGTAAACAGGAGAAGTTTGACAAAAATTTAAGGGAAGATTACAAAGACTATGTCGCGGCTATGCTCCCTATAGGATATGAAAGGTATGCGCATATAGCCACCAATGGAGTTGAATCTGAAGCGCAAGGCTTTGCTTTAGCCTTAACTTTTGCAAGCACTCTCGGCCCAGATTTGTGTTCGGATAGGGCTATTAATGCTTTTGATCGATTGATCGATTCGTATGTGGATACTCAGATAGGGCCGAAAACGAATCAAAACATAGATCTTGAGTTGAAGATTGGGCAAAACAAAAAAAAGATAGTCGAGGAAATAGGCGACCCTGTGCTCGTTCAAAGCTTGAATTCGATTGACGTCCAACATTTCTGTCGCACGGGTGGTGCTGACTCAATTGGCGACGAATTCTTAGCCCTTTATTTTTTGAACGACAGCCTGCTTTACAGTCAAAAATACACAGGCCCTGACAAGTTAGGTGATTGCGCTGAGTTCGCTGGGCAAGGAGGTTACGAGGTTCCAGAAGCAATTAAGGCTATTGTCGGTATGAGTGGAGAGTAGTTAGAAGTCTCTTTATGAATAAAAATTTCTTTTAAATCTACTCAGACTGGTTGGTCCCCGAGCGAGATAGAATGCAGGCGCCTAGCCACGCAGCAATGCTCAAGCCAACTCTACATCCGCTTTACTCGTCCACATTGGTAATACATACCAATACTAGGAGTCCCTTCTGGTGAAGTGGGGGGTGGCCCGGGGGTGGGGTGCTGGTATGACCGAAAGTGGATGGTGGGTCGGGTAGAAATGAATTAGAGGTTTAGTTTTGGTAAATATTAAAAGGCACCCGAATTCATAGTCCGGTACGTTGTTCAAGTCCATAAAGGGGATCTCTACCATTTTTTATTATCCCCATCTCTGCGCCGTTCTCGCTCCATGAGGTCAGCTTAGATTGTGAACTTGACCAGCGAAGTTGTCCTTTAGTGTCCCAATGAGAGCCGATTTTTTTGATCAAATTTATTGCCTGAGGTGGGCATTGGATTCTTAGGCTGTCTTGCATTCGTTCTTGATAACAGGTGCCTTTGCTGACTAATTTATACTTCGCGGCTATTTTTCCATCGGGGTAAAATAAGAGGTGCTCTCGAAAAACTCTTCCGACAGAAAAACGACCATCAAATGCTAGGTTACCGTTTGCAAACCAAGCCTGCGTTCTTCCATTGAGCACGTCACTGGATGAGGAAAGTCCTATCTCTGCTTTTTTTACACCTTCCTCGTACCAAAGTGTTTCTGTTTTGGATCGAATACCTTTTCGCATCGTGGTGGCTCTTCGTAGCTTGCCATTCTCGTACCATTCCTGAAACGTGCCTGATAGCTGTCCCTTCTTGTATGATCCTTCGGCAGCGAGTTCTCCGGTTGGATACCAGCGTGTGAACGGGCCATGTTTTAAACCATTCTTAACCGATACCTGACTACTTAGTTGACCGTTGGGTAAGTAACTTTTTAGCAAACCTGAAAATCGTTTGGTTTGCTCTGCATCACCCCCTGCAAACCAATAACCGTCGCGCATAACTAGCAAAGGTTCAAACCGTACGTACTGATCGCCAGTATCCAATGGTGGTAGATCAATAAAATTTTGATGTAAGCAATGTTCGAAGATCAGCGCACACTCGGGCTCAATGCTGAGCGCAAGCTCGTCTTCTAGTGCTGCTTGTAAGCCGGATATTTGAGTTGGTACTTTTTTAAGCGATGAAGAATCAATATTGTTATCCAGAAACGCCTCTATTGCGGAAACCTGCTCGTTGTCCTGATCTGAGAAGGGATTATCATTGTCTGCCCACGTCTGAAGGAACCTGTTTACCGCTTGCACTTTTAGCTCATAGGCGCGATCCGCAGCTAAAAACGATTGGGTTAGATCAAAAGCGATCGTCATTGCCTGTTGATATTCCTCCCACAGGACTTTGGCTGCTTTGGATTCGTTGTCGAGTTGTTCTAAATCGGCTAGATCAAAATTCGGGGTATTTGGTGGAAGGCTGACCTCAGTAGCTGAAACCGTCTGAGCGAATGCAACCAGCAGAACTATTAGTAGACGAGCCATGACAATTTATTCTTTTTGATCTGAGCCAAAGACTACAACCAAGATATATTGCCGTAAAGACGTAGTTTGAGCCTCTAAGCTGCATTCTACGAAGTCTCCAGCCAAGACTTACATACACAAGGGCACTGGTATCAGATTAATGGTTGTGCACTATAGGTGCTTGAGACACGCAGTGATGCCCTATACAGCTCTTTACCTGCTTCACTCGTCCAAATTGGTAATACATACCAGCAGTGGGAGTCCCTTCTGATGAATCGGGGGGTGCCCCCGGGGTGGGGTGCTGGCATGGCCGAAAGTGGATGGTGGGTAGGATAAAAGCCGTGATTGAAGCTGGAACATGCCATTTGTCACCAATAGAAAGCTCTAAATTTGGAAGAGCGATGGGACAAAAGAGGGTACAAAGATAAAATCATGTGTAAGTGTATGATTTTATTTGACAACTGGCGGAGGGACAGGGATTCGAACCCTGGATAGGCTACAAACCTATGCCGGTTTTCAAGACCGGTGCATTCAACCGCTCTGCCATCCCTCCGCGGCGAAGTTTACT
>Ga0206127_1002249_pt1 | contig 19407 bp, 21 predicted proteins | sample Helgoland_Spring_6_FD_148646 | JGI IMG/M metagenome (GOLD analysis project Ga0206127, IMG submission 148646) | Pelagic subsurface seawater microbial communities from Kabeltonne, Helgoland, North Sea - Helgoland_Spring_Bloom_20160419_1 | ecosystem: Environmental > Aquatic > Marine > Epipelagic ...
GATTGTGGTTATGATTCATAAAATCAAAAACTATAAGAGAACCTTTTAAGTTACTCAGTAAGTTTATGAATTTGAAAAACTCATGGCCGTTTAGTAATGAAATATCTATCTAAAATCACATAAAATATTGTAATTCAAGTATTTGAACAAAATAAAGTGACTACAGTCCGTAGTCTTTTCAAAAATAAATTGATTTAAACCCTTAATAATGTGCACTTTATATTTTATATTTTAAATAAATAACGTATATTTAAGTATAATAACTTGTTATAATTTAGCTCATATTTTGTTAAATCATAAATAAATACAAGTTATATTTATGTTAAATAATTAAAATAACATACGTTATATGCACGTTAATTTCTATAAAAAACCACAAATTAAGACACATAAGACACCCATAAAAGTAGAAAAATCCGTCTTATTTTTAGACTATTTAGAACATTTTATTTCCAATTCTACCACAAAAAGAGTCCAAGGATATGGAACGGTGGGTTTGGCACATAATACCATTCGAACGTATAAATCTTTGTTTCGAATCGTAAAAGGGTATGAATTTGAGAAGTCTGAAAAACTGTATTTGAACTCTATTGACAAATATACCGCTGAATCTTTTACCCGTTTTCTAAAAATTGAGCAACAGTATAGTGATAATTACTGTGGTCAACTCTTAAAATTATTGAAGATTATTTTGCGTGATGCTGAGAAAAGTGGTTTGGAAGTGCACCCCTACTCCAATTATATAGAATCTTTTAAACAGAAAAGTTCAGATCGAATTCTTCATATTTTAAACCCATTAGAGATTAAAGCATTAAAGGAATTAAAGCAGATTCCTAAAGCATATACAAATAGTTATAGTTGGTTATTGATTGGTTTGTGTATCGGGCAGCGAGTCTCAGATCTATTGAAATTAACTCCTAGTAATCTTAGAAAAGCGCCTACAGGATTGTATATAGATATCTTGCAACAGAAAACAAAAAAGGCAGTGACTGTTGGTGTGGCAGATCCTTTAGTGATTGAACTGTTAGAGAATGAATTTCCTCGAAGAGTATCTCAAGTAGTTTTTAATAAACAGATTAAAGCACTTTGTAAAATGGCGAAAATTGATGGATTGGTGAATGGGTTTAAAAACAACCCGAAGACAAGAAGGAAGGAAATTATAAATGCACCTAAGTATGAATTTGTGACCTCACATATTATGAGGCGTTCTTTTGCTTCTAATTATTATGGTAAAATTGAAACACCGCTACTTATGAATATCACTGGACATTCTAAAGAAAGTACTTTTCTAACCTACATTGGGACGCATCAGAATAAAGATGCTTTGGCAGACTTATTTATGCAACAGGCGGGTGATATTTGGTAATAAGAATTTCTTTAAAAAGAAAAATTTAATTAGAGATTTTACTTTTAATTCTGTTTAATAACCACTCTCTATTTTCACTATTAAGAATTGATTTACAAACGATACCAAACCTTCTAATTAAATTAATCATAAACAATTTAAAATTAATTTTTAGATTTGATTCTCTTTTATTAAAAGAGTTATTGAATGCTTTCAGGTAGTTTTCTGCTTCTTTTGTTTTATGATATTCTAAAGATTCTAAATCTCCAAAAACAAGGTTGCAATTTGCTAAAAAACAATTTAACGGGTTCTTTAACTTACTAAACTTTGAAATAACCTTTTTGGTATCAACTTTTTTTGATAATAGAAAAACGTCATAGGCATTTCTGAGCGAAAATCTATTAAACTCAAATCCATAGTCATTTATCTGACTGGTAATAATTGAAAGTGACAATTGATTTTCAAAACTTAACACTGAGAAATCATTTATTTGTTGAGCATCCTTACTAATCATCTCACAATTAAATTCACCTCTATATTTTTCTATGGTAACTTCTTTATGAATTTCAACTGCTGCTATATTCGCTGGTTTAACCAATCTTGAATAATGTCTAAATCCTTGAAAATAATCTAATTGGCTCTCTGGTTTAGAATAATTATCTTTTTTTAAAATATCAATTGCTTTAAAGAAATCTTCTTCTGAAAACAAAAAATCTATGTCACCAATCATGCGTTCTCACACATCTTCATATAACCCTTCTAAAAGATTTCCTGTTCCTTTTAGAAAAATTGGGGTGATACTATTGGCTAATAATAGGTTGTTTAGGTCCTTTGATTGTTCAATAATTTGTGTATTCCTATCTCTATTTAAACTGGTTATATGTTTCATATAACCAACCAAATCATCAGGAATGTATTTTAAAAAATCAGCCCTTTTAAAATTACAGTATAGCGCAGGAAATACGTAATGACTGGTACTTACTTTCACAACGGCATACCAATCTATTGTGTCAGATTGTAACTGCTTTTCTATTACCTGTCTATTCTTATCTTCCAAAGAAATAGTTAGAGATTTGGCAATAAAAAAAAGGGTTTCTTTATAATTCACTTTTAATATGCTAAAATATTATTTGGTAGGATCTGGATCTCTATCCATAAAACCTTGTTTCTCTATTTCTTTTAATTGTTTAATAGTAAATTGATCTCGTACAGATTTTGTTTTTGGAAAGATATAATTAGAAAGGGTTACAAAGAGTTTTACCCGTTCTGTTTTTGTGAGTTTTTCTTGGTTTACTAGCAGATCATCCAACACTTTTTCATAAAGTAGTTCCATCTTTTCCTTAATGGAAGGTCCTTCTTTTTTTGCAGGACCTCTTTTGGACTTTTTACCTGCTTTCTTTGCTGAATTTGGATCGAATGGCATAGTTTATATTTTTTTAAAAACTTCGCTTTGGTAAATCTTTAAACCATTTTTCATAAAGTTTTGAAGTTGGAACTAAAATCACCCAAGCAGTCATAAAAATTAATTGTAAATCTAAGAAAAAAGAATTATTTGATTGATACCACATTTCTAATTCACCCTTGTAAGGCGCTATTACTCGTTTATAAAACTCATGTGGATCTTCATCTTTAACAGCTGAGATAATTGACTCCTCATCCCTAAAGATGATAGAACCTATTCCCGTAAGACCAGGCTTTACATTGTATATTTTCGATTGTACCTCTTCATTATATGCAGTAAAAGTTTTAGTTACTAGGGGTCTAGGACCGACTAAACTTATGTCTCCTTTTAAGATGTTGATAATTTGTGGAAGTTCATTAATCTTTGTTTTTCTTAAAAAAGATCCTGTTCTTGTAACTCTGGGATCATTTTGAAGTGTGATACTTCCTGTACCCATATTCATAGAGTTTTTTAGCATAGTTGCGAACTTCCATATTTGGAATCTTGAATTATATATTCCATAACGTTCTTGAAAGTAAAAAACTTCTCCTTCAGCCGAAAATCTTAGAATTATTATTATCGGAATAAAAACAGGTAAAAGAATAATTAATGCAATTAAACTAACAATAAAATCTAATAATCGTTTAAAAAAGTTATACATAATTTACATTTTTTGATCTAAATGTCTACCAGTTTCTATGTGCATAAAATCTGGAACATATTTTTTAATAATTTTTACGATGTCCGCTTTATTTGAATTTGAATTATTAAAAACAGTCTCAAAATCAGCTTCTACATCTTCAAAAGATATTTTAACATCTGGAGCATTTATAAAACCTAAAGAGTCGTACTTATTAATTTCATAATCTTCCTCTTCAGTAAAGAACTCTTCAAACGTTTTTTCACCAGAAGTATCTGTCTTAAAGAAATAAATGGGATATTTATTAGGGTTCTTATCAAAATCAAATTCTTTCGCTTCTTTTTCCGATTGAACTAATACTGGTTCAAAGCCATTTTGTCTTAGAAAATCTAAGGCAATTTCTTTAAAATAGATTTGATCTTTGTAAAAATCTAACTTAGGAAAGAAAATATTACCCGAGTCACCTAAAAATGTTGCCAACAAACATATTTGACCAGATTGTTCCGGGGTCACGAAAAACCGTTTAATATCTGACGGACAACTTAATGGTTGTTTCTTGTTTAGTCTGTAAATAAACCCATCTAATAAACTTCCATTAGAAAAAGCTACATTGGCAAATCGAGCAGTTGAAACTCTATAATTATTTTTCTTTGATAATATCAGTTTTTCCATTAAGCTCTTTGAGGCTCCCATAATGTTCACGGGATTAGCAGCTTTATCGGTAGAAACGCTAAAAAAGTATTTTGGTGGATTTAACTCGCATAAATTTAAAAGTTTGATAGCTCCAAAGACATTGTTTTTAATTAAAGCTTCCACAGAAATTTTATCTTTTTCAGAACGCACATGCTTATGAGCCGAAAAATTTGCAATTACTTGCCATGATTCAGTGTTGAAAATTTTATCAAATGTATCACTCAATAAATTAACTGGATACGTTATATATTCAGGATTATAGTCTAACAAATTAGAGCTTCTTAAATCTCTAGTTAATTCTGTTAAACCATTTTCATTAATATCTACTACTGTTATTTTTGAAGGCTTATATTTTAAAATTTGTTGAATATAGCTAGAACCTATAGTTCCGGCACCTCCGATAATTAGAATATTTTGATTGAAAATTTTGTTTGATAAAATATTTTTGTTGTTAAAAATATCCTTTTCAAAACTTATTTTTTTATAAAAGTCTTTTTTAAATTGATCCATTTTATATATTTTTGAGACTATCCTCTGTTAAAAGGTTTCTGATCTATTTTTATTTATACATCGCTTCATAATATTTCTCATACTCTCCCGAGGTTACATTTTGTAACCAATCTCCATTCTCTAAGTACCACTTTACTGTCTTATCAATTCCTTCTTCAAATTGCAATAAAGGCTCCCAACCCAATTCTTCTTTAAGCTTTGTAGGATCTATTGCGTATCTTAAATCATGTCCTGCCCTATCCGTGACATAGGTAATCAATTTTTCTGAAGCACCTTCTTCTCTTCCAAGCAATCGATCTACAGTTTTAATGATAACTTTTATCAAATCAATATTTTTCCATTCATTGAAACCACCTATATTATAAGTTTCGCCCAGTCTTCCATCATGAAAAATCACATCTATCCCTCTTGCATGATCGTCTACAAAAAGCCAATCTCTTACATTTTCTCCTTTTCCATATACTGGTAAGGGTTGATTTTTACAAATGTTATTTATGAATAATGGTATTAATTTTTCTGGAAATTGAAAAGAACCATAATTATTAGAACAATTTGAAATAACAGTTGGGAACTGATATGTGTCTTGAAAAGATCTCACAAAATGATCTGATGACGCTTTTGAAGCAGAATAAGGAGAATGTGGGTCATAAGCTGTTGATTCTAAGAAAAATCCTTCTTTTCCCAGAGAACCATATACTTCATCAGTAGATACATGATAAAATAATTTACCTTTATAATCTTCATTCCAATTTAGCTTTGCAGCTTGCAATAAACTTAAAGTTCCCATTACATTGGTCTGCGCAAAAGAAAAAGGATCTTTAATCGATCTGTCTACATGAGATTCTGCAGCTAAGTGTATTACGCTATCAATTTTATATTGCTCAAAAACTTTTTTGACTGCATCAAAATTACAAATATCACATTTCACAAAGGTATAATTAGCTTTATCTTCTATATCTTTTAGATTTGCAAGATTACCCGCATAGGTTAAACTATCCATATTAATAATTTGATAATTTGGATACTTATTTACAAACAATCTAACTACGTGAGAACCTATAAATCCAGCACCACCTGTAATTAATATATTTTTTTTCATAATTTTTGTTTAATTTTTGTTTAACTTTAAAATACATTTTGCTAAGGAATCTCTCCAATATGGAATATCAATTTCAAAATCATTTTTAATTTTTGATTTATTTAACACAGAAAAATGAGGCCTTTTTGCAGGTGTTGGGTAATCTTTTGTCTCAATTGGTTTAACATGACAATTTACTTTACCCAAAGTCATAATAGCTATTGAAAAATCGTACCAAGAAGCAACTCCTTCATTCGAAAAATGATACAGATTTCCTTTTGCATTTATATTAGTTTCTTTACTGTAAGCAAGAATATCTAAACATGTCTTTGCCAAATCAGATGCATTAGTTGGTGAACCCACTTGGTCAAAAATCACTCCTAATTCGTCTCTTTCATTTCCTAGCCTCAACATTGTTTTTACAAAATTATTCCCATAAGCAGAATACAACCAGGACGTTCGAATCACAACAGCATCAATATCAGAATTAATTACGGCCAGTTCTCCACTTCTTTTAGTATTACCATATACGCCGATTGGGTTTACTTGATCTAACTCTTTGTATGGTGAAAAATTATTTCCATCAAACACGTAATCTGTAGAAATATGAATTAATTTACCATCTACTTTTTCTAATGCATTTACAATATTTAAAACACCTGTTGCATTTACTTTTTTAGCAATCTCTGAATCCTGCTTTGCTTTATCTACAGCAGTATATGCCGCACAGTTTATAACTGTATTTATATTATTATCTTTAATAAAAATATTTAATTTACCACTATTGCAAATATCCAATTCAGGTAAATCCATAAAAAAGAACTTAAAATCTGTGAACTTTGCTTCTAAATCCTTTATTTCCGAACCTAATTGACCATTAGATCCCGTTACTAATATATTCATATATTTAAAATTTAAAAGGGGTTTCTAAATCTTTAAAGAATGATAAATTTTTATCTTTCACTGATAATTGAACTCCTTCCTTATTTAGGCCCCAGTCTATATTCAAATCTTTGTCATCATATCTAATTCCCGAATCAGATTCTGGTGCATAGATATTATCTACTTTATAAGCAAAAACAGCAGTATCGCTCAAAACAGAGAATCCATGTGCAAAACCTCTAGGAACAAATAATTGTCTTTTATTTTCTCCAGTTAATTCTACAGCAACGTGTTGTCCATAAGTTGGAGATCCCTTTCTAATATCCACAGCAACATCCATTACTCTACCTTCAATACAACGAACTAACTTCGCTTGATTAAATGGTGGCTTTTGAAAATGCAACCCTCTTATAACTCCTTTAGAGGATTTAGATTCATTGTCTTGTACAAATTTAACAGGATATACGTTTTCTTCAAATCTCTCTAAATTAAAAGATTCTAAAAAATAACCTCTATTGTCTCCAAAAACTAAGGGTTCTATAATATAAACATCTGATAGGTCTGTTTTAATAAACTTCATATTATTGCTTTGCTAATTTTAATAGATATTGACCATACCCATTTTTCTTTAAGGGCTCTGCTAATTTATTTAACTGCGCTTTGTTTATGTATCTCATATTATAGGCTATTTCCTCTAAGCATGCTACCTTTAATCCTTGTCTCTTTTCAATGGTTTCGATAAACTGACCAGCCTCCATTAAGGAGTCATGTGTCCCTGTATCTAGCCAAGCAAAACCTCTACCCAATAATTGCACCTTTAAATTATTTTTTTTAAAATACTCTTGATTTACTGCAGTTATTTCTAGTTCTCCTCTGTGAGAAGGTTTTATTGTTTTGGCAATTTGTACAACATCATTTGTGTAAAAATACAAACCAACTACCGCAAAATTTGATTTAGGATTTGAAGGTTTTTCTTCGATGGAAATTACATTTCCTTCTCCATCAAATTCAGCTACTCCATAGCGCTCAGGATCATTTACATAATAACCAAAAACAGTTGATTTACCTTCAGCTACATTTTCTCTTGCATTTCGTAATGTTTCAGAAAAACCATATCCATAAAAAATATTATCTCCTAAAACTAGACAAACATCATCAATGCCAATAAAGTCCTCTCCAATAATAAATGCTTGCGCTAAGCCGTCAGGACTTGGTTGTTCTTTATAACTTAATTGTATCCCTAAATCACTCCCAGAGCCTAATAGTTTTTGAAAATTTGGTAGATCCTCTGGCGTAGAGATAATCAATATCTTTTTAATTCCTGCCAACATTAATACCGATAATGGATAATAAATCATGGGTTTGTCATAGACTGGTAATAATTGCTTAGAAACCCCTTTTGTAATTGGGTAAAGCCTTGTTCCTGAACCACCTGCTAATATAATTCCTTTCATAAATTTATATATCTAAATATTGCATTCTTGAACCAAGACATAGAATAAATATGCGACTTGATAATACTTAAGCCTTGGTTTTCTCTTAAAAAATAGTAATGGGAAAAGTACTTTTTAAAAATATTCTGTTTTTTCTCTTTCTTATTTATTCTGTAGTAGCCAGTAACTTGATTAAAAGGTAAACTTTTAAAACCCAACTTTAAAATATTTAACCATAAAGAATAATCTTGTTTTCTTCTATCTTCTGACATGAAATGCTTGCCAATTTCACCACAGTTATAAATTGTTGTTAAACAACTCATTTCAGTCCGTTTTAAAATTTCATTATATCCAATTAGTTTTTTGGAAACTTTAAAATGTTTTTTTAAAATTACGTCATCTATTATATAACCATAATTTGAATGTGATATTTTCGCTTTTTTTAAAACCATGAAATTTAGATGTAATCCCAACTTGTCAAAGGACCATAAATCATCTGAATCAAGGAAAGTGATATAATTTCCTTTAGCCATAGAAATCCCCCTATTTCTAGAATTTCCGGATCCTAAATTTATTTTGTTTTGAATTAAAATTATCCTAGAATCATACTGTTTGTATTTATTAATGATTTTTAACGAATTATCGGTACTATTGTCATCAACAATAATAAGCTCAAATTCATTATAAGTTTGATTGAGAACGCTTTGAATAGCATCACCGATGTATAAGTCCTCATTATAATTTGCCATAACAACGGAGACTAGACCGAAACTTTTCATCTTATTTTTTTTTTAAATATCGCTGGAGTTCCAGCATAAATTGAATTAATTTCTGTATGTTTTTTATTCAGCACCCCTCCAGCAGCTAGTATCGAACCTTTTGGCAATAAAGATCCTCCTATGCAAACACAATTAGCTCCAATCCAACATCCATTCTCAATAAATATTTCTGTAGGCTTAGACTTTGCATTCCTGTATGAATCTTCACTCCATATATGCTCACTTGATACAAGTGTCGTATTAGGGCCGATAATTGTATTTTTCCCCAATATTATTCTTCCATTAGCAATAATTACACAACCGTTTGCGATGTATGTATTCGATTGCATATCAAAATTCTCTAAACCTACAATCACTACAGAATGAGCGACTTGAATATTCGTATAATTATTTTTATTGAAAATAAAATAAAGTGAACCTCTAAAACGCATTATTATTGGAATATCAGGAAGGCAAAAAGTGACGACCCTTATTATCCAAGAATAAAAAATTAAGAATTTATGAATCATTAAATATTTTTTTGATAAATGCCTTTATCGTCATTTTTTTTACTTTTATATTAGCGTTTTGGCCAATACAGTTAAAATCAATTTCTCCTGTAATTATTTGTTCTACTTTTTCTGCAAAATCTTTAGGGCAAATTTCTTCAACAAAAACAATATCCTTACTATCTTTAAATGTAAATGGTAAAGATCCTACTTTTGATGAAACAACTATACAACTTTTAGCCATTGCCTCTAAAACACTTCTTGGACTCCCTTCTGATGAACTGGCAAAAAGATAAATATCATTTTCTTTATATAAACTCAGTAATTTTGATCTGTCGTCAATATGCCCGTGAAATATAAATTTCGAATTTAAAGTTTCCCTGCTTGAACTATGCAATTCACTGAATAAAACACCTGTACCAACAATATTAAATATAATACTAAAATCTTTTAACTGATTTTCTATTATTTTAACTGATTCTATTAATACATCAACATTCTTTGTTTCTCTCAGATATCCGACATACAATAAATTTATTGATTTTTTAAATCTTTTTTTTTCATAGACCTGATCTATCTCATGCTCCTTTAATGTACTAGAAATAATCGGATTAGCTTTAATATGTAATTTATTCAATAATAATGCTAATTGATTTCCATTTGCAAAAACTCTAGTCCTAATAGTTGAAAGTACCGTAAAAAAAAGATCTGGGATGTATAATAACAATTTTAGTTTATCTTTTATTCTTTTGGATTTATTGAGAACGTCTAGAGGGTTTCCAACAAAATGATATATAATTTTGTTTCTGTGAAATAGTCTCACAAGCCACGTTAGAGGGAATGGATATCTTAAATATAGTTTATCAACCTTATTTAATTTAATACAAAGTAAAAATAATTTTAATATATTGTTATAGCCACTTTGAAATGAGTTGATATTTGATATTTCTAAAAATGATATATTTTCGAAATTGACCATTATTAAACTACCTAATTTATCTTTAGATTGAATATTTTCTATTGGAGCAATTATTTCGATCTTTTTAAATAATTGGCATATTTCACTCAAATAAACCCAATGGGTATATTGTATAAAATAGTCATTATTATACTTGTAAAATTTCCATGCATAAATCCTAAGCATTTTTTTTGGAATTTAAATTAGAATGAATGAAAGCTATAAAGTACCACATAATTAAATATGATAATATACCTCCTGTTTTGGACATTAATAAAAACAAAAACAATAATAATACTAGATAGAACGGCTCTTTAAACTTGAGATATAATTTAAAATGGCCTTTCATTAGAGTGAAAAGTGGTAAAATAAAAATTATCAGACCAATAAAACCTGAAGTGACAAGAATATACAAGAAGAGGTTATGCGTATCTAATGCTGTTCCAAATTCCATTTCCATTAACTGAAAATATCTAGTCTCACCTACACCCATAGGATATTTTAAAAAAATTTTATTAAAAGCAATTTCCCATAGTGTATTTCTAGTACCTAAATCATCACCATCTTGTAAAAATCTTTGTCCAACAGTACTTTCAACTAAACTATCAAAAATATATCTAAGAAAAATAAAAAAAGTTATAAGAATTAGAAATATTTTTCTTGTAAATTTCAAATCACCATACAAAAGGAAATACAAAATAACAGCTATTCCAACTATTAAGAACGAGCCCTTACTTCCAAATAACAATAAAAAAGGAGCCAATATTATTATTGGAACAAAATAGATGAACTTTTGTATATATTTTTTTGATTTTAAAAATAAAAAAAAAGAGATAAAAATAGATATTGCTACTCTTGTACTTAAAGAGTTCGGGTTTTCTTCAAACAAATACAATCTTCCCTTGGAAAAAGAAAAGTTACTAGAAAAAAAACCAAGATAAAAAAACAATGCATATAATGTCATCCCAAGGACAAAAAGCTTTAAACCATTATACTCTAATTCTCTATTCAAATTCATAACACTTGAAAATGCAGAAGACAAGATTAAAGCAGACAGAAATTTAAAATTAAAATTTGGTATTCCAAATATCAGTCCACATAATGTCAATAACAACAGGAAAATAAACCATTTACTCCAAATTTTATTACTGAAAAATGATTTTATTGGATACAAATTATATTTTATATTATGTATTAAAATAAAACATAAAATTAAAAGTTCTAAAAAATAATTAAATAATACCTTATCTAAGAGAAGCCCCATGGGCAGCAAAAAAGAAATTAAAAGAAATAATTTTTTATCCAAATTTAACGTAGTTTAAAAGTTCATTTACAAATTCACTTAAAGAAAAATACTTATCTAATTTAAAATTAGATTCTAAACTTGATATTTTTAATGCTTTTTCAATATGATTTCTCTCAATTTTTGAATCAAAAATGACTATTCTTTTTTGAGCTTCATTATCAAAGAGGTGTGTAAACTGATTATTTGTAATAACAACACAATTATTAGCTAAACCATCTAATAATCTCATTGTATACCCAGATTGCGTAGGGCTTTGAATATCTATAATTATTTTACTCTTTTTTAAGATATTTAAATATTTTTTATTACTTATTAATTGCATTAGAAATGTAACTTTTAAGTATTTTTTTGAAAATTTAAAAAGGAAATACTTAGAGGGATTATAGAATAAAAATTTAGTCTGATATCCCTTTTCATTTATAAATTCAAAATCAATAGTTCGAAGAAATTCGTATCGATATGAAAACCCTCCTCCATATAATCCAAAAATGATCTTTTCTTTTTTGGGAATTGAATCAATTTTCGTAAAAAAAGTTGGCCTATACTTTAGGTTTTCAATTTCTTTGGAATCTTCAATGTCAAAAGTTGCAGAAACGTCAAATACGCCTAACTTATTTCTAAAGTCATAATTTAAAACGCTGTCCCATATGTATATTAAGCTTTGATTATTAACAAATGAATTAAGTTTCGAAAGTAACTTTTTAGACAAACTTTTCCCATTTATCACAATAAGAAATGAAGGTTTAATTAATTTAAAATAAAATATTAAATACTGAAACCAAATAAAATTTAGAAACTGAAGCCTTGAGGGAAGCTCTCTAATAAGTAATATATTGGAATATTGTTTTTTAAATTCGTTAAAAATATCAATTTCATAACCTTTAAATCTAGGAGTAATTAAAATTATTTTTTTTTTATTCATAAGGTGCTAAATAATCTATGTTTTTAATAACAGTTTCTATGTCCATATCCCACCAATTTTCTAAAAAACTTTCAGGCTTATTTCTGCTGGAAATAAATTTTGCTGGACTCCCTCCTACAAATGTATAATCTGGCACATCCTTTGTCACAATTGACCTAGATGCAACTACAGAACCATTTCCTATACGAACTCCCGATAAAATTAAAACCTCAGTTCCAAGCCACACATCATTCCCAATAACAATATCTCCATTTGTAGAGGGCATACCATCCTTATATTTATTTTTTAAATTAAACTTTATCCTAAGCGGATAATTAGTGTTATGATGTTTTGGATGTATCCCCCCAGTTATAAATGTTACTCCTCTACTTATAGAACAAAACTTACCGATTATTACTTTAGCTTTAGAACCTTTATAATTATCTATTTTAATTAAGTTTGCACCATAAGTGTATTTTCCTACAATTAAAATTTTTTGGTTGATATAATATGTGTAACGAATATTTCTTGTTAAACGGAGTAATTTATCAACTATAACTATATAGCATCTAATGGCAATGTGTTTTAATCTCATCTATTAACATTTTTATTGATTCGTTTCCTGTATAACTGAAAATTTGTTGGTGAATTTTTTTCTGTCTTTCTATAATTTCTATCTTTTCATTTCCTCGATCCAAACTAAAACTAATAAAGTTATTAAGTTCATTTATGTCATTAAAAAACGGAATTCCTGCTTCCTTACAAAGTAGAAAACCATTTCTTAGCTTTTCATTTAAGCTATTACCAAATATAACTATTGGTATATCATAATTTAATAAATCTGAACTTAATTGTGTATCTCCAAAAATCATCAAATCTGAATCTTTCAAAAAATCTGACGAAGAAATACCTTTACCGGGGAAAATTAAATTAGAGCTATCATGTTTTTTCTTGTCATTAATATCTAATGGATGTAGTGCAGCATAAACAATATAACCATGCTTTGTTAAATCATTAGCTAACCGCCACAATGAAATATGATTATTATTGAATTTATCAAATTTAGAAAAGCCAATACCAATTTTCATTGTATTCCTTATTTGTATCAATCTAGGAGTGGTGAGTTCTAATATCTTTGGATTTCCAACAATTTTAATAGCTTTTTTAACTCCAACATTGGTCAATATCTTCTTATGTAATTCCCCCCATACCCATATTTCATCTGCAATAAAAGGAACAAAATGATTAACAGGAATTATTGTACCATGAATTATAGTCACTACTTTAACATTTCTAATTTTTAAAGCATGTATAAGAGGAATATTTACTGGGTATCTATCAAAATCAAATATTGCTAATTTGAAACTATAATTAGCTAAAAAATTTTCAAATACATCGAATCTTCGTTTTTGAATAGAATATTCTACCAAGATTTCGAAAAAACTAACTTCAAGTATATTTTTACTATGAAACCACAATTGTCTTATAGTATCCAAGGTTAAAACAAATGAAAAATTATGAAGTTTCGATTTGTTAAGTCCTGTAACGACCATAGAGTCGATGTCATCTGGTATTCCTTTAAAAAAATCTAATAGTCGTTTATCCCTGCTTGAAAAAACATTTAGAATTTCATTTTTATTAGAATTCCTAAAAATATCAACAGATATTTCTCTACCTAAAAACAAATGTCCAACATTTTTAAAAAACCTTAATAGTGTTAACTTCTTATTTGTCTTTGTAATATGAATTATCAATAAATCAGGTCTAAATTTCATAGATATATTTATACCAGTTATGTAATATAGTCATAAATAGAACTAAGATGATACTTACCAAAAGTAATGGCTTTACATCTAAAGAGAGCTTTAGTCTTGATTTTACTAAAATCATAGTTAAAAGTAGCTGGCATGTGTAACTAACCACTGTGGTCAATGCAGCAATCTTATAATCAAAAATAGGTATTAACCAATAATTCAAAACAATATTTAGTATCAATGAAACTAAAACACCAGGGATTAACAAAAATGTTTTTTCTGAGTACTCTACAATGCGGTTGTAAATACCTGATGAAAAAAAGAAAAAATATCCTAGACAAATAAAGGGCACTAAACTTATTGATTCATTGTATTGCTTTTCAAGTAATAAATTCATAATCGGCCCTAAGAACACAGAAAGTATCAGAATAAACAATCCATAATAAATAAAATACTTATTAAAGTAATTACTTTTCAAACCATTTTCACTACCCAAATCTTCGTATATATCAGTTGTTTTTGCTTGCCAAAAAACTCCTGCTAGTATAGATGAAGTACCAGCAAAAGTGTAAGCAACAGAATAATAAGCAGTTTTAGTTAAACCAGATAAATCTTCAATGATAAACCTATCAATTTGTGACAGCAATATGCCACTCAATATAAAGGGCATTTTCGGCAGGCTAAATTTTATACACTTAATAATAAACCTCCTATTTGATCTTAAAAACCTGACACTGTAAAAACTTATTTTGTAAACAACAAAAATACTGATTAACTGACCAATTAAAAGAGAATAAACTCTAGCATTATATACATATTGAGTAAATAACAACATAGATGAAACACTCAACACTAGAACAACTACTGTTTCAATAAACTGTCTTTTAACGTGAATAGTCGAATTTCTTGTTACAATAGATAAACTTTTAATCAACAAAAAAGATACTTGTATAAAAACTCCAATGAATATATATATTAATGTATTAAATTCTATAACTTTATGAATACTATTATATAGTATGCTGACAAATACTGTAATTATGAGTAAATAAAAAATAAATGAATGAAGTATTTTTAATGACTTTTTAGGTTCGATATTATCCTTTTCTGCAAAAACAACTATTGATTCAAATAAATTAAAAGATAGAATTGTAGAAATAATATTTATTGACGCAATCAATAGAGAAAACTGACCATACTCATCAACACTTAGCCATTTTGTATAAAAAGGCAACATTCCTAATGATACCGCTCGCAGAACAAATGTTCCACTAAATATTTTTTTAAATCGAATAATTAAGGATTCTCTCATAAAATGAAGTACATTTTTAAAGTTGAATTTCTTTAAAATTAAAAATATACTTGTCCCCTAAGTTTAATAATTGCGTATTATTATATCCGTAAAAATAAATTTTGTTATCCAGAGCTGCATCATAATCATTATGAGAATCACCAATTAAAGATGTCTTTTTTGGACTATAATTATATTTTTCTATTAAGTTAGCCACAAGTTCTTTTTTAGACGTTGGTGATCCGTGAATGGAAATAAAGTATTTATCTATACTCAATTCTTTAGTTAAGAATCTTAACTCTTCTTGGTCTGATCCTGAAACTATATGAAAGTTATAGTTCTGATGATTGTTTTTGATAAACTCAACGGTTTCTAAAATTAAGTTTTTAGAATTAGTCAATTCTTTTCTCATCAGAATTGAAAATTTTTTTGCGTATTCTAAAACTCCTTCATCGTTAATAGACTGTCCTAATAATTCTTCAAAAAAGTATCTTATTTTAACATAACGAGATAAACCACCATTCTTTCTGTGAAAAGCCAACAACTTATCAATCAGTTCTTGATCGTAATCTTTGAAGATTTCTTCAAATCCCCAATCTCTTATTTTCATCGAGTTAATAATGACTCCGTCAAAATCCCACAATACGGTTTTTATCATTTTTTCCTTCTAATTTAATTAATTCTGCTTCTACTTTTGCTACATCTTCTAACACATCAACTGCTAAAGAACTTCCTGAAGTTTTTACCATCTTAACTGGAATATTCAAATCAAAGAAACGTAAAATCTCAATATCTTCAAACCCTTCAAATACAGCTTTTACTTGCTGACTTCCGTATGCTTCTAATTCTTCTTGACTGAAAGCATAAATGCACACTTGTTTTTTATAATCCGGTTGAAGACCTTTCTTCATGATTTTAATTCCTGGCACTGCCAATCTTGACATGTATAATAAATCGTTAAATTTATTGGTCACCACTTTTGGAATATTCACATTGTGTGGATCTTCATCAGGAGTTAAAGAACACATCCCGTTAATAACAGAATTCATATTCTCTTTCTTGATATCAATGATTTTCTGAATGTCTTTATGATTCAACAAAGGCTCATCACCTTGAACATTCACATAAATATCAGCTGTAACTTGTTTTGAAAAGTCATAGACTCTGTCGGTTCCTGTCAAACAATCAGAAGATGTCATCACAGCTTTAAATCCATGAGACTCAACTACGTCTTTTATTCGACAATCATCTGTTGCTATGTATGTGTTTTCTTTCCCTAAGGCTTTTTCTACAATTTTCGCAACACGAATAATCATCGGAGTTCCATTCAAATCTACCAAAGGTTTTCCTGGAAATCTAGATGATTGATATCTTGCTGGTATTACTCCTACGATTTTCATTGTAACAAACTATAAATAGATGAATGCTTCAATTTTTCATATTTTGAAGGGGTGAGCGAAAATACGTTTATCTCTTTAAAATTCAATAAATCTGAAAATACATTTTGATTTTCTTGTACAAGTTTAAATTGGCTCTTATTGATATTTGTATCATAACCATCAAAGCCAATAAAATAGATATTCTCTACTTGAAGATTCAATGCCAATTGAATTGCAATCGCTAAGGGTGAATCATCTGAAGCCTTGGTAAAATCAATACTTGGTAATTCATAAGACGATGACATCGTTTCTTTGGGAATTAAGGTTCCCATTTTTCTTGGATGTGGTGGATATACAAACTTTTTGTTTGATACCTCAACTCCTTCGACTGCATCTAATAGTTTATCTCCTTCAAATCCTACTAGTACATAGTATTGATCGTTCTCTACTTTTTTGAATTTTGAAATGTACTTCAATCCTGTATGAATAACTTTTAGGTCTTTATTATGTTGTAAGAATACTCCTACTGCTTGTTTATTTTCTCTGACTGAATTTCCTCCTCCTACGATTAGAATATCTTTACTCTTACCGTCATTTTCTAAATTTGGAAGACTTAAGTTATCGTCGACAGAACTTTTCTTATTGTGTAATGCATTTACGATAGATGCTACAGGATATCTGTTCATTCCTACCCATTCCATTACTTGTTTTTGCGGCAATGAATAAGCTCCTGAAAACATATATGGCAAGTTGGTTCCCCAACCATAATCTTTCTTCATGTCTTCAAACAAAGCAACAGTTGCACTCAAATCTCCGAAAGTGATTCCTTCATACCCTCTACTATTTAGGTAAGTAAGTAATAACTCTGTTCTTAGGTTTCCTGCACCTCTTCCCATTCCTGTGATGGTTGCATCTACAATCTCACAACCTTCACTCATAGCAGTAATGGTGTTAGCCAACGCCATTTCTAAGTTGTTATGTCCGTGGAAACCTAATTTCACATTCGTTTTTGACTTTACTAAGTTGATGATTTCTTTTACATCTTCTTGGAAAACTCCTCCAAAGGAATCTACCATGTAGAAATAATCAATGGTATCGTCTAAACCATCTAATAAATCTAAGAATGAATTATCTTCTTTCCATTCAGACATATACATAACATTGAAAGCTACTTCAAATCCAAGGAGTTTAACAGCTTTTGCTAATTCAATCGCTCTTTTAAAATTAGTTGGATCTATGGCAATGCGAACCATCGAAATATACTCTTGACAAGGTTTTAACAATTCGGGAACATGTGATGCTCTGATGTCTTTTTCATTTAAAATAATTACCAACTTTTTAGAGGGCATCATTTCTTTCAATTCTTTCATTACAAAATCAGGACAATAGAAGTATTCTCCAAAATATCCATCCAGTGGAATACTTCTATAGCCGATCTCTATATAATCAATAGGTAGTGACTCCATAGATTTACAGTAGTTGTTAATCAAGCCTTTATCAAAGTCCCAATTTGTATAATATCCACCATCTCTAATTGTACAATCTAATATTTTCATTTTCTACTTTTTTGTTTTTTACAAGGAGCCGTCTACTATAGATGACATTAAAAAGTTTTTAACATCATAAATTATAGCATTCTCATTTTTTAATGATAAAAAATCAAGTTCTTTAAATTTATTATGAGAAACAATTAAAACAACCGCATCAAACTTTTCATTAGGTATAGATTTTAAAGATTCTAATCCATATTCGTGCATTACTTCGTCTTGATCTGCCCAAGGATCATGAATCGTAATACTAGTCCCATATTCTTTTAAAGCATTTATAAGATCTACTGCTTTTGTATTTCTAACATCTGGACAATTTTCTTTAAATGTAATTCCTAAAATCAAAACTTTAGATCCATTAACTTGTATGTTTTTCTTAATCATACATTTCACAACCTCCGAGGCTACATAATCTCCCATTCCATCGTTTAGCCTTCGTCCAGCTAAAATAATCTCAGGATGATAACCATATTCTTGAGCCTTTTGTGCCAAATAATAGGGGTCCACACCTATACAATGCCCTCCAACTAATCCTGGTTTAAAAGGTAAAAAATTCCACTTAGTACCCGCTGCTTCCAAAACGTCATGTGTATTAATATCTAAAAGACTAAAAATTTTCGCTAATTCATTTACAAAAGCAATGTTGATATCACGTTGAGAATTTTCAATTACTTTGGACGCTTCAGCAACTTTTATGGTTGGTGCCAAATGTGTACCAGCTGTTATCACGGATTTGTATAAATCATTAACCTTTTCTCCAATTTCAGGCGTTGATCCTGAAGTAACCTTTAGTATCTTTTCAACTGTATGCTCTTTGTCTCCTGGATTGATTCTCTCAGGTGAATAACCCGCATAGAAGTCTTTATTAAATTTAAGCCCAGAAACTCTTTCTAATACTGGAACACAATCTTCTTCTGTAGCTCCTGGATAGACCGTAGATTCATAAATTACGATATCTCCTTTTTTTAATACTGCCCCAACT
>Ga0206127_1002257_pt1 | contig 19355 bp, 15 predicted proteins | sample Helgoland_Spring_6_FD_148646 | JGI IMG/M metagenome (GOLD analysis project Ga0206127, IMG submission 148646) | Pelagic subsurface seawater microbial communities from Kabeltonne, Helgoland, North Sea - Helgoland_Spring_Bloom_20160419_1 | ecosystem: Environmental > Aquatic > Marine > Epipelagic ...
CAGCGGCTCTTATTTCACTATCGTTTGCCCAATATCTAGCCGATACCGGACGTGCTAATTTCAACTTCTATCTCATATTCAGTCGTGGGTGGGAACTGCTTTTTGGCTCTTTGATCGCCCTGTTAAGCCTACCCGAGAAGGATATTAAGAATAGATGGAGGGAGATCCTAGGCTTCACTGGGTTAGCCCTAATAGTTTATGCAATTGTATTTTTTGACCAGAGCACACCCTTTCCCAGTGTCTATGGACTCATTCCAGTACTGGGAACCTGCCTAGTGATTATTGCAGCCAATGCCACTAGCCTTGTCGGTCGATTCCTATCACATAAATTTCTCGTATACATTGGCCTACTGTCATATTCCCTATATCTATGGCATCAGCCAATCTTGGCGTTTATAAGACTCAAAACCATTGGAGAGCCAAGCACTTTAGTACTATTTGCAGCAATTTTGGCCACGTTTATAGCAGCCTATATAAGCTACATTTTCATAGAAAAGCCGCTTAAAAATAAGCAACGGTTCCCCAGACGGTTTATTTTCCAATCGTCACTCATCGCAATTATCGCTGCAACCTCTGTTGGATTTGCTGGGTCTCTGTCTGGAGGGTTTCCAAGCCGGTTCGATCAACATATTAACTTAGAGAGTATTCAGTCAAGTCAGCTCCGGGAGAAATGTCATACCAAAGGGCTAGATTACTTAAAGCCCGAAAAGGCCTGTCGTTATTTTGGCCACGATGTTGAATGGGCTACCTTTGGCGACAGCCATATGGTCGAAACAACATTGGCCTTAGCGAATATTCTTGAGCCATCTGGACAGGGCGTTCTACACCTAAGCTTTAGCGGATGTCCTCCCGCTCTATACTTCGATACAGGGAAACTGGGTTGTTCCGACTGGATTAACGAGTCTCTCGAATATCTAAAGAATGAACAATCCATCAAAAAGGTCTTGGTCGGTTTTCGGTATAGTAGTTTTCTGTTTGGTGGGCAAACTAATGACTACCCCAATCTTCCCAATGAAACACCTACTATGGAATATACCGAGCTAGCAAAAAAAGACGGAAAAGTAGCCAATCCGAGGGAAGTATATTGGGATAGTCTTTCCGCCATTATCGAGCAGCTGCTCAGTGCAGGTAAGCAGGTATACCTACTTTACCCAATCCCTGAACTTCCAGCACATATTAATAAGCTGGCAACACCCTTCTCAATATTTAACAAGGAACCGCTTGTTAACCTGCAAGAAACTACTAGTCATAATTACTATTCTGAGCGTAATGCCTACATTCTTGAAAAGCTTGACTCACTCCCTCAACATGCCAATCTGATCGCTATTAAGCCATTTGATGCACTATGCAGTTCCAACCACTGTCCTGCCGCTATCGATGGTCAGGCGCTTTACTTTGATGATAACCATCTAAGCCTTATCGGAGCTAAACGCCTCCTCGAAATGAGCTCAATAATCCGACAGTAAGCGCCAAACAATTATAGCCCAGCATTAGTGTTAATCACCTATTACTATCCGGGTGTGTATAGGGCTTGGAAGGGTTTGAAAAGCTACACCAGATATCACGCCACTGGCTCTCGCAGATATTAGGTTGATAGGAGCGATTGGCTACCTTTCTAAGCATGGCAATCGACCAACCTAAGTGCCAAAAGATATTCGCACGTAATAGACCAAATATTCCGAAGTGCTTATGATAATAGCGAGCACGTGACTCATAGAAATACCGCGGTAATCGCTTCTTTTTGGCTGTTTGGCTCTTTACGGGAGAGCTCCCACCACGCAGATGCACTACCCGAGCCGATGGATTATGTATGATACCCCAGCCTTTTTGAGCGGCCCGCATACAAAAGTCTACATCTTCAAAGTACATAAAGAAGCCTTCATCTAAGAGACCTATATCTTCAAAGACCTTACGCCTTACTAATACGCAAGCAAAACTAGTCCACTCAGGGCAGCAAATATCGTCAGATACCCGCTGCGGAACTTCATACCTCTTAAGTAATTGGGTAACCTGCCTAGTTGCAGCCGATCGTATTAGCTCATTAACGGGACGATGATAACGGAAGCAACTCTCTTGCGGCGATCCGTCTGGCCATTCCAGCCGAGGGCTAGCCATGCCCTTATCTGGGTTATCAACCAGTGTCTTTACCAGCTTCTCTAGTGCCTCAGGCCTAACAATAGTGTCACTATTAAGTAGCAGTATAAATTCACTTTTACACTGCTTAATACCAATATTATTGCCCGACGAAAATCCAGAGTTTTTGTCACTGCCAACGACAGTAGCCTGAGAATCAAGGCCTTCGGCACTTAAGTAGTTAGATATCTCACTTACGGAGTTATCATTTGATGCATTATCAATCACAAAAAGACGTACCCTGCCCATCAGACCCTGAAATGACTGAATAGCATCTATTACTAAGTGTGGCGTCTTGTAGTTGACAATCACTACTGACAATTCATTATCCATTATTAGTACTACCGGTATAGTTAGATGATGTTGGTTTCAGTTTGATCACTAAGTAGAGTCTCTAGATGCGTCAAAAATGCCTGCTTATTTAGATACTCATGGCAAACTCGGTAGGCATTGCCAATAATTCGTTCTATTTCGTCGGGCCTTTCCAAATAGTAGGAGAATTTCTCGTCAAAGTCAGAGTAATCCCACGCAATAGGTATATAGGTTTCATAAGGGCGGTAGATGTCAGGAACCGCGCTCAGATGCCCCATATCTGGTTTAAACAAAAGGCTACCCATTGCAATTGCCTCATAGTCTCGCCAACATATCTCACCGTAACCAAAGGGACTTATGGTTGCTTTACATAGAGAGAGCTCTGCTAAATACCGGCGTTTATTGAGTGAGCCGGTTACCACCTGGTATTTGTTAGGCAAACTCTTAGCCACTGATAATGCGGAAATTCGCATGGATGAATACCATTGACTGCCTCTGGTTGAAAAACGCGCATTCAAATCAATCGGTTTGTGCCCATTCGGCTGTGCACGATAAGAGAATAAAGAACATAGATAGGGCGCAGTAAGAAAACCGGGACCATTTATAAGTTTTGTTTTGAAGCCGTCTGGGATAATGTATCGCTTTTCCTCATGATCACAATCATACATTTTTCCAAAATAATCCATCAAATTAGTATCACCAAAATAGTATCGACGATAATTCTCAAAATCTGCAAATGAGGTCTTTTTCACATAGAGATCAATGGAGCTATTTACACTATCAGCTAGCCGTAGATCTGATGTTGCGTACCAATCCATTAATATGATTCTGGTGGAAGGCCATTTTTTCTTCAGATCAAGAAACAGCCTCTCGATGAACTGCTTGGTTGAATGGAAGTGAACCTGAATTAGGATGACACGAGGATTGTAAGTATCTTCACTGATTAACTCTTTTCTGCGCGAAATCGGATGCATGTAGAAATCAAGACCATGCTTGGTCTTGATTTCTAACCTATTCTCAAAAAAGGGATATAACTGAGACTCGGCAATCGAGTTTTCATAATAAATGAACAAAACACTAGGCTCGCTACGGTTAGCTATCCTATTGCCCATTGAACTGACTTTTTTCGATATTCTCCAGAGTAGGTCCCTAATTTCAGACCAAAGAATGCGTAACCCAACCGAATTCGTTTTAATGTTCATCTTCCTTAATGAAATAGATATAGGGTAACTAAGAAACATACCCACAGATCATTAAGTATAGACCAGAAAATTTCCTTGCCCCCGCAACAAAAATGCCAGCAGTAGCTATCCGATCTCTAAATATCCTCGCTCAAAATCTCAGCTTCTGTCTTGAGACATACAAGGTTCCCATACCCATTCCTGATGTAGCTAACAATGGAGGCAGAGGACAAATCTGGACTCCAGGCACTTTTTAACTGACTAGCTCTTGATTCGACGAAGCTATCCAATGAATCAGGCAGACCAATCGACGCCAAATAAGTCTCAAATGTTCGCTTTGGCTCTACGAAGGAATCTCTTGTTACTGCCGACGACGTATCATTGGCAGCGACAACCCAATCTTCAAAATTTAAATCCCCACCCGCTGACTCGAACCATAATTCAGGGTCGCCCGCTGAATAGTATTTATTGTCTCTAAACTCTAAATTAGCCAGTCCATCAGTGACCACGGGACGCAATTTGCTCTCATGTAACTGTATATTGTTGCCAGACACCAAAATATCTGACTTGGGTTCATTATCTATCGTTATGGCCCCAGCATTGGCTGTCTCATCACCCCGTAACAACCCATGAATGGTGTTATCTGCAATAGTAACCCGATTGCTATGACCCGCAAGCTTCACACCAATCAGGTTTGTGACTAAGGGATTATCGTTGTGTAATAGATAATTACCGCATATGGCGCCACTGTTCCAATCACTGGCGTCGATATACCAGCCTAGTGATCTGTTAGTTGGCCTATCTCTGCCTATTGCCAACATAACGTTGTTTACAACATGTACATTTCTCCAGCGCGGCCCAGTATTGTAATCAGTATTACCACCGGCACTAATGCCGATCTCACCACCAATATAAAGATTGTCTTGCATCCACAAATCATGTGAATTAATTGTGTCGACACCATCGCTGGAGGTCGCTGCCCATTTATTATGGATACTCGATGAACGCATAAAGATATTACGGATAAACGTTGTATTTTTAGCTCCGGAGAAGTAGGTATTGTGATTAAAGATATTAGCCTGGCCTTTCTCCTTACTATTGGAACCATCCACCTGAGGTTGATACCAACCATTATGGTCAAAGAGATTCTCCTCCAAATAGACTGAGGCCTGAGATGCATACATTCCTTGAGAGTGGCTTAGCTCACTATATGAGTTGAGAATGATGTTTCTTCTTATTACAACATCATAAGTATCACCGCCACCACCTATGGTTATACCCTTGCTAAAGTAATTAAGTTTATTATTCTCAATCAAAAGCGATCCCATAACGGTCTCTTCTGAGGAATAGACCCTAATACCTAACGACTCGCCAACAGAACCCCACCCTGAGAAATCAACAGAATCTGGATCTCTTTTATGCGCATAAAAGGATAGATTAGTAATGGCAATGAAGTTGGTATCCGGCCAAATTCGCAATGTCTCAGCTGAACTGCTGTTTAGCATTGGTCGTTGGCCTGTCTCGCCATAGGAGGTCATAACAAACCTCTCTGAGACCGACCTCCCAGAAACAAGCTCGATATTATCACCAACCGTCCAGACGTCGCCTCTAAGTAATAGTATCCAATCTGGAAAACCATCACGAACCTGCTCTAGAGCTGCATGAATTGTTTTGTAAGGTTTTATAAGCCCAGGGTCCCTCACATCACTTATATCTCTCGGCGCATAAAACTCAGCACTGGTATCATCGCCACCAGAGGAACTTACGTAAATTAGACGCGAGTCAGAAGAAGGAGTAATTACGGACCAACCAGTTGCATCCCAACCACTCGTCTCTTTTGGGTAGTGATTAAACTCGCCTAATTCGACGCTATACTCAGCCTCAATAACATTATTAGGTAAGGATGTATCAGCAGAGCTCACCACCGGTTCTTCCGGAGTAACGGCCACTTCAAGGGTACTATCTGTGGCTGGGACGCTATTGGAATTAGCTGAGGATGCTTCAAGTTGGACAGCGCTAAGATGACTTGCGTCCTCAGTAGGACTGGTTTTACAAGCACTTAAGCTAATCAGAAGAAAAACAATAATAAGTCGATAATTCATTAACATGATAGCAGTCTATGTCACCCGAATATGTTGAGGACCTTGATAGTAACTCGCAGTATCAACGCTGTCCTTTGGGAACCTCTGGAACGTGACTAACTTGGTAGTTTACTAGACCTAATCGGACCTGGTTCACATTATCAGTCGAGTAAAAACTAGCTCTAAAAATATTAGTATTCAAGCATGGTGAAGCCACTAAAAGTCGGCTTATAGTCTATTCTTAGATGAGTAACTATGGAATATATTATGCCTAAAACACAGACTCGACGGACCATCCTAAAAAGTGCACTAATCCTTGCCGCTACGCCCACTGCCCTCGCAGCACATGGCGTACCTAAACTCGCGAAACAGTCGACACTGAATACTGATATTAGGCTAATTGACGCCGAGTATGCTTCCGTGTGTGGCTGGATTATACCCGTCGAAAGCTTGATTAAGGGAGAGAAGTAACGATGATTAGAGACTTCAACCTTGTTAAAAACATAGATCAAACTTACGACACTTGCATTGTGGGCTCGGGCCCTGCTGGCATTACTTTAGCCCTCAAACTCGCAGACAAGGGCATAAACGTGGCTTTGCTTGAAGCTGGCGGGCTTGATTACTCCGCTGAATCACAAAACTACTATGAATGCGAATCAGTGGGGCATGACGCCTGGCCTGAATATACTAGGCTCAGATACTTTGGTGGTACATCAAATCATTGGTCAGGTCGCTGCAGGCCATTCGAAGCCTCAGATTTTGATAAACGAGTTATTAATGGCCTGCCTGGCTGGCCCATCAGGTACGACAGCATCGAGGGATACTTAGAAGAAGCGATGACCATACTCGACCTCAGTGTCTCTGAAGGTTTTAACCCCATCAACAAACCCTTATTAACATCCAACTTTTACCCAGACGAGTTCGCCAAAAGCCCACCTACTCGATTCAAAAAAAAATACCTTAATGTGATCAGCGAACACAAAAACATTGATTGCCTTTATAACGCTAACGTTGTTGATTTAACGCTAGATTCCGCTCATCAAACAGTCAAATCAATAACCATAATGAATAGTGAAGGATACCATACTGACATAACCGCCAAAGACGTTGTTGTGTGCCTAGGTGGCATTGAAAATCCTCGCTTTTTACTCAATTGCGACAAGCAAATAGTCGGTGGCATTGGAAACAAAAATGGTATGGTCGGTCGATGCTTTATGGAACATCTAAATGTGCCTATCGGGTCGTTCCTGCATAAGGATCCCGACGACGCCTCGCCCATGCAGTTCTTTACCAGCGATAATTTCTGCAGCGACAGGGGAATTGGAAAATCTAATCTCACCATGAGTATGGTGCACAAAATAAAATCATATGGTCGGACTCATGCGATCAAGACCTTCTTTAAAAACATTGCCTGTAACTTGGAGATCGAAGAAAAAGTACAGTTTATCAGCGATTTTAGCTGCCCTGGTATGGGCACTATTGGATCATTAGTTGAGCAAGCGCCTAACCTAGACAGCCGTGTCAGCCTTAGTAACGCCAAAGATAATATGGGCCTAAGGCGGGCTAAGTTCGATTGGCAAATTGCTAAATACGATGAGCGCACGATAAGGTCTACATCCGTTGAAATGGCCAAACAATTTGCACAGGCTAATCTGGGCAACATCAAATTAGCTGATTTTATTTTGGATGAATCTCTACCGATTAAGTTTGGCCATCATGCTCACCACATGGGCACCACAAGGATGTCAGAAGATCCAAAGGATGGGGTCGTGAATACTGACTGTAAGGTACATGATGTCGACAATTTATACATTGCTGGCAGCAGCGTTTTTTCAACCGGCGGTGCATGTAATCCGACTATGCCTATAGTACAGCTATCATTACGGCTGGCCGATCACCTAACTCAATAATTTAGGCTGCCAATTAATAGCAAAATAACAACCGAGGCACCGATGGCCGATGCGTCTACCCCTGGGAGCCAAATCCCATGTTTTTTGAGGTGGATTGCCAAAAGGGGGTAAGAAACAAACTTTGAGACTGACACACCCGCTATGAGCCCAACGGTTCCAAAATAGGTCCCACCCACCAGCATGCACACAACCAATAGTATTCCTGCGGACACTTGAAACACCATATACCCATAGGAGTCACCAAAAGACAGTAGTGCGTTGGCTGATGAGGCCGTCACCATTCTGGCGATCGTTCCGATACCTAACACCTGAATCATCCATCCAGCATTAACGTATCGTTCATCATAAAAGGTATCGATTAGAAGCTGTGCAAAATATATTACCGCCCAGATAATAGGGAGAGAGAATGTCAGTAATCTGACCCTCGTTTTACGAATCTGAGCAATAACATCTGACCCTCGCTCCCGATAAATCATTGCATAGAGAGGCGTCATCACCTGTTGGTTTATTTTCTGCATTAGCTCAAACACTACCTGAGACCATATTGAAGCGATTGCAAAAACACCCAAATCCGCCTTCGATAAGAACACGCCAAGTACTAGCACGTCACCCTTATTAATTAGGAAGGTGATAAATGAACTGACAAAAATCCATTTCCCGAAGCCAAAAATATTAGATACCGCAGAAGGATCCAATCGCAAAGAGACTTTATGCTGCGCTGTGAAAAAATAAGATAGAAGGCATGTTAGACCGGCACCTGCTAGTCCGCCAAGAGCAATTGCCCATATAGAGCGAAAATACCAGGCGGCCGCTATGGTAATAATGGTTGTCAGTAGCTGTGTTGCTACCTGCCAAATAAATAACGGGTTAAGTCTAATATGCCGTTTTAGTGACAGTATCACTGGTGAGGTAAATCCCTGGAAAACGGCAGAAAATGTAATGACAGGTATCAAAGAGAACAGCTCGGGGGCGTCATAAATCATGGCCGCTGGATAGGCTAGAGCACAACAAACCCCCCAGATAAAGAAGCCTCTTATAATTTGAAGCGTCCATGCAGTATTGAGGTAATCTCTATCATCTCCTCTATCATCTCTAATGACAGATGTAGAGATACCTATATCAGACATCATCATCAAAGCCTGAAGGACAACCTGAATCAACGCCATGATGCCGAATACTTCTGGAAACAAAATGTGTGTTAAGACTAAATTACTACCAAGGCGAATGACCTGGCTACTGCCAAAGGCAATGACAGAAGACAATGATCCGACCAGCGCAAGCCGACCATTTGAAGAAGTTTTACTACTTTCTCTCTGGGTGATCAACTAACAGTACCCGCTCCATTGCCTGGGGATGCTCCATTATTTGATGCAGAACTAACCGATATAGAAGTAGCCTCTTTCTTGGCCACGACCGAATAATAGTGTCGGCCAGCAAGACTACCAATCAAAAACCAAAATAGAGGATTTTCTGAATGATTGGGCACCTGATCGAGTATTAGCACCGAGACTAACATTGCATGCCCAGTGATTAGTACCCTGTCTCTGTTATTCGTCAGCGTCTTAAAAACTGCGGTTGCTCTCAATATCCCAGATAACATCAAGCCAAAGATAGCCACGAAACCAACAGTTCCATACATGCCAATTACGCTTATCCAATATCCATCAACCACCGAGTCGGGTAGGCGATTTCGTCCCCATGCACCCCATCCAAAGACAATCTTTTCAAGTGCCCTATCAAGAAGAGCCGCTTCATGTCCAAACCTAAATTGGAGTGAGCCAGCCTGAGCAGAATCGATCAACTGGATGTTCTCAATCAAATAGTCATGCGGAAAGAGGTTAAATACGCAAAGCAAAGGATAAGTCACGGCTACAAGCGTTATGAGCAGTGCCAATCTATTGCTTAGTTGTACCGATAGAAATGTGATGGACAAAAATACCACTATACCCAATATAGTTGCCCCGAATCCCTTGGCAAATATTAGTAATAAAAATAGATAGCCAAGGACAATAAAATTCGGTTGTTTGGTTAATTTAAGTTTTATTTTAGATAAGGTGAGTGCACTGCTGAGTACGGTGAGTATAAAAATTGATACCCATAACCCATGACCGAGAAAAACAACAGGCCTAAACCCACCATATCTCTCATGCTGACCCCACATATACGGAAAGTAACCGTAGACCCATTTATGCAGCTGCGGACTCATACGTAATTCAAAGATGATGAAAATGGAATATATTAAGCCCGCGGCGACGAGTAGTTTAAATAGCTTAATCTGATCATCTGGCGTTCTAATTATCTGGAGTCCCAGCGTGATCGGAAGCAGTAAAATAAACTGGGCCATGATTACCGAGAAAATATCATGATACCCGAGCCCTGGCAGATATCTATCTACCTCCACTATCGCATCGCGATTGGACATGACAGTACCTATCGCGCCAAGAAACAGAAGAAGCATGAGCTTTCTCTCTAAACCGGCGGGCGGTAGAAGCGTTATAGGTGTTTTCGAAATATACTTACAGCCTATATAGGCCATTATCGTTGGAACGGTCCGTTTATCAAAAACAGGAATTAGAGGAAAGTCGAATTCAAAACCTATAGGCAGAAATAGATGGCCACCTACGATTGTCCAAAATGTGGCTGGAATAACTTCTTTTCTTTTATACAGCCAAATGGCAACCAATGGCCACAAGCTAAGTGCAAGGTAAGCAACTATATTAGCCATATTTGTGCCTCATGTTAATAATCGGGCTAATAGTAAACATTACCAATAACCAAGCCCCGACTCATGATGCAATCGACGTTCGACCTTCTTTAGCAAAACATATTTGACCGTACTCGTCACGACAATGACAGGGAAAGTTATTATCATAGACGTCCATTTAAGAGAGGCCCAGCGACTCCAATATTTATGATAAAAATGCCGTGGAATCAGGGGATTGTGAGTGTCTCGATAGGCATCGATTAACCCCTCAACCCAATTAGGTTGTTCACTATTATTTTTGGCCACTATACATCCGGCATCTAATTGCGTATCGATCACCTGCTGCCACAGATATCCATAGATAACGGAATTGATGAAGGTTCCGATTAGCAGGCGCTCTTCATGACGAAAGAGGGACCTCATAGATCCATCAGGTGTAAAATAATGGCAGACTTCCTCAACTACTAGAATGCGTCGCTTATTATCACTTTTGGTGAACAGGTCCGTTACTAACATGGCTCGCAGAAACCCATCCTCCACAGGCAGTCCATCTGGCATATAGATTTTGCGCAGCTGTCGTGCCTTAGCGCAATATAATGACCCTGCTACTGCAGTGCTTCCCTGCTTCATCATGCGTGAAAAGAACAATGAGAACGTTTCGAATAGCGTTTTTTGCGGTTTAAGTAGGGTATCTTTTTGCGCCACATCAACCGCTAGATAGGCTTCATCTGAGTGGCTAAGGCGCGTAATTAATGTCGATATAACGCTTTGGCTGCCAAATGTAATATCTGAATCCATACAGACAAAATAGTCGGTTAATTTTGACTCAGCACTATGAATAAACTCATTCCACGCATTACTCTTTCCTGGCTTATCAATCACTATGACCTGAGCATTGAGTATTGAAACTTCTTTTAGGTAGTTATTAGCGATGGCAACTGTATTGTCGGTACAGCCATTCGCTAATATGGATACTGTTATGTTTAGGTCCGGGGAACTCTTATGTGAGAATATATCCTGCTGGCTCAGGCTATTCAGAGTCGCAACGATATTGTCCGCCTCATTGTGAGCGAACACGCCTATCGAGACATTTTGTTTGGTCGCGTCCATGCAGAATTCGCCTTGTTATTAACTAACAGTCGCCAGTTCTGGCAGCATCTTGGCAATCTTGACGCCCTTTGCCTCTTCCAGCCAATTGGCAACTTCCTTTACTTCTTTTGCCTGCGTCGCAGTTGGCCTTATAACAGCAGACGTATTTCGGTCCTTAATCACATCTATAATCAAATTGGCATTAATACTCTTACGTTCATCCGCAAAGGCATACACCAGTGCCATATCACAGAGCGTATTAATACGCCGTGGAACGCCCTCAGAGAAGCAGAAGATGGCGGCAATAGCATCGGTGGTGAAGATCGACTTGCTGGAACCTGCGGTCTTCAGGCGATGCAGGATATACTTGCCGGTATCTACGTAATCCATAGGCCGTAGGTTGAAGTCCACGCCTATACGCTGTGCAAACTGGGTCAGCCTTGGATCGTTTAGCTTCTCTATTAGTTCTGGCTGACCGACCAATATGAGTTGTAGGAACACATCTGTTGAGATGTTGATATTGGAGATAAGGCGCAGCTCTTCGAGCGTTTCTTCGGAGAGGTTCTGGGCTTCATCAATAACCAGCAGTACTCGCTTACCGTCTGCGTACTGATCCATCACAAACTCTGAAAATTTGCGTAATTTTTTGGCGTTCTCAGGGCTTGGTTCTTCTAGATCAAACGCATCTAAAACCCAGGTCATTAGATTGCCAAAGGCGGCATGGGTATTATTAATCACCCCTATTACCACTTCTTCGCCCTCTTGCTCGAGAAGGTAGTTAACCAGGGTAGTCTTGCCTGCACCTATATCGCCCGTAATAACAGTGAAACCGGCCTGACTGTGGAATCCATATTCGAGCATAGTTTGGGCTCTTATATGGTTCTTGCTCAGATACAGAAATGTTGGGTCTGGGTTCAGACTAAACGGCTTTTCTGTTAGATTAAAAAACTCTTTATACATGGCTTTGACTATCTCTTTATTAAGCGGGCTTTATATTAGGCGGACACAGGGGCTTTAACAGCCAGTTCGCTGGCATGTGATTTATTAATAACGGTGCCCACTAGGTTGCAGTTTTCTAGGGCCTGCAGTGCTTTTCGAATCTCGACTTCGGAGTTTTTTCCCTCTTCTATCACCATCAAAAAGCAATCGATGTGGTTTACGCAGGTGAGCACATCATCACGGGGCAGGATCGGGGGTAAATCATAGACCACAATCCGCGACTTATAGCGCTGTGTGACTTCGTGAAACAGGGCAACCATTTTGGGGGTTGATATCCATTCTGCCGAGTTGTCTGCTGTGCCTACGCCGGGTAATAGCATAAGGCGATCTACTCCTGGGTTAACCAGAAGCTCAGATATCTCTGCTTCACCTTTTAGATATTCCAACAGTCCCTTCTCTGGCGATATGGCGAAAAGGTCTTTGATGGTTGGCGTACGTAGGTCCATATCAATTAAAAGGGCGGTATGGTTAACCTCCATCGCAATGGCTGCGGCGAGATTACTCGCGATCAGGGACTTACCCTCACCATAGGAGGGGGAAGTAATACCAATGGAACGCCAGTTGTTGGCGCGCATCACTTTTACGATGTCGGTACGTAATGATCGAAATAACTGCGATCTAGGGTCGCTAGTTGACCGAGAAACCACATGGTTCTTTTCTAGCACTTCGTTCTTTATAGGCATCACTTGACTGACGGAATACACTATCTTTTCTAGGGGCGAGCTGTTGCCCGTCGCCAGTTTTTGGTCTTGACGCTTCTCTCGTGCTTTTTGTAATGCTTTATGAATACGTGACATAAATTAACCTACAGCATATTTATTTTGGTAAGCAACTTGAACCAGACTATGTCTAGGCTCATGAAAAAGTAATGTCCGATAACCACCGCAATAAAAGCCAAGACTACGGAAATAGTGATCAGAGTTTTTCTCGCTTTATTGATTTTTTTGTAGTCATTGGCGGTGAGCATCATTGGAATAATCGCCAAGGGTTCGCGGCCAGTTATTCGGGTGACATCTTTGACGCTGCGTATTGAGGGATCTAACATCTCGGCAAGAAACGCCAATCCAAAGCTCGCTGCTCCAGCAAGAAATAGGCCCATCATCAATAGCTTAGGTCGATTCGGTTTTACTGCCTCGGTGGGCCTTAGAGGCGGTTCGATTAGGGTGAAGCTCTCAGCTTTATTTTCGGACTCAAGGTTCTGTGCCACATCGGCTTCTAATTGCTTAGCCCGTAACTCTTGGTATTTTTTCTTGGTGTTTTCGTAGTCCCGGGTTAAGTCGTCGTAGCTTCGTTTTACTTCATGGGTACGGAGCACTCGCTGATTGTAGTCCGCGACTTCGATTTCCATATTTTTTCGTGATTTTTTAAGCCGTGCTAGCTCTTTTTCGGAGACGTCTATTTTGATCTTTATCTGACGGTAAAGAGGATTAGAAATCTCATCGATATTCTCTTCTGGCTGGAATAGCGCATCTGCCGCTACCTGTTTTTCTAAGGCGGCAATTTCTCGGGTGATGCGTTTTATATCTGGGTGGGACTCTGAGTATTTGTTTTTCATACTGCTCAGTTCATTTCTAAACTGTGCGAGTCGCACTGGGGCACTTAGGGTATTTACACCATCGCTGCTGGCTACATAGGGATCCATGCTGGCAAGCTCTAAGCTTAAGAAGTGAATCTGATCACCAAGGCGCACTGAGTCTGTTTGGTAGGCGCGTATTTTCTCTTCCAGGCTATTGATCATGGACAGGTTAAATTGCAGCAGCTCCGGAAGGCTGTCGCCATATTCCAGTTTGAAGCCGGCTATTTTGCCTTCGAGCTCCTGTACTGTCTTCTGAATTTTGTCGGCTTCGTCTGTTAAAAAACCGAGGGTTTCAGCAGCTTTGCTGGTTCTTGTTTTAATGTTCTCATCTAGAAACAGGGTCACCAACTCATTGGCCACTTTCTGTGCAACCTGCGGCGATTCATCCATAAATGACACTTTGAAAGCAATACTTGCGCGCTGGGCCCTGCCCCGAGTGGGATCGATTACATTGGCATTGATCATGCTGATCTGCACATTGCTGCGAAATTTCTCTACCAATAGGGAAATAGTGTGTGACTCGCGCTCGTCGGCATACACGTCATATTTGTCGACAGTTTCAAGAATTCTCGACGTGGTGAGAATTCGCTGCTTAATAACCTGTATCTGCTGCTCGGCGTAGCTAGTTACTGTTGACCGCACTAGGTCCCGGGGAATCTCCTGACTTTCAATCAGAATGACACCTTCGGATTGGTAAATCGGAGGTAGCATAAAGGTGATTGCTGCACTGATGGCCAACAATACTGGAAAGGTAATTATGATGTATAGCTTACGTCTGCGTAGAATTTCTAGGTAATCTAGCAGTGACTTTTCAGTTTCATCCATAAACTCTGTTACTTCCTTTTCTTATCCCGTTTAACCCTAATTCCCGCTACCTATTGTCGCCCGTCTCTTTGCCTTTGCTCTTCATAGAAGCGATTCACATAGGCTTTTTATATCTATAATTCATTGAGATTATTTTTAGGGGCTATACCGCACGCTTCTAAAAGCTATACCGCAAGCCTGCCTTAACCTTATTAGATTCAACACTGCCGGTATTGCGATCATAGGCACGAAAACTATAGGACGTATCCAGCTTAAGTCGCGGTGTAATGCTGTATCTATAGAAGGGCTCTACGTTACTGTGTTCCCTTGGATTGGTAGTAGAGGACGTATCGCTCCAAGACGTAAGAAGACCAGCGGAGCTGCGTTCACTCAGGCGGCGTTCATAAGAGAGACTGAAGGAGTCGCGCTCTTCAACTTCACCACGACTGGAGGGATACAGACCTTTGGATACATTAACCGACCAGATGTTTTTTGCTTGATCATAGGCCAGTGCAATAGTGGCCAAGGATCCAGAGTTGTCCTCGTCGGTAATGACCTGAGCGGGCCCAACAAACACAATTTGGTGTCTATCACTGGTAAAGCGACCTGCGCTGGCTTGGATGCTCATAGCGGGTGAATACTGGTAAATAATACCGACGGTAACATTGTCATAGTCAGTCTCGCTAGAATCTATAGCAGGGCGTGCTGCCTCATATTTTGAGACGGTGGCATTCACTGTGGTGGTCCAGCGTTGATTTATTTTATGCTGCCAGCCAAGATTCACCGATTGATTTTCGTTGTCTGAAAAATCGCCGGTATCGTAGTCCCGTTCAATATGGCTCAGGCCCAATGAAACACTGTCTTTCTCTGTGAGCTGGTAACTGACACCTGGCTCTACATTAATGGTTTCTACAATGCTGTTGGAATTGAATTCGCCGGTATCTAGCTCAGCAGCATCTCTTTGAGAATTTTCTGCATAGCCAAAATCTAGAGTCCAAGTTGCTCGTTGAGTCTTAAAACTATTGTCCCAGGTGAGTGATGGATCTTCGGAGTCAAATCCGCTGAACTCGGTATAGCGCCTAACCGCCAACTTGGCATCCAGTGAGGATTCCACGGATGGCGTTAGATACTTTAATGAGAGCTCAGGTCTTACTGAATATTCCCAGGTACTTTGCTCATCGTCCGACATGAAAAAATTATCATCATAGTTGACGCTTGAACCAACGCCCCAGGTTGGCACCCAGGTGCCTGCATAAGAGGCCACAGCCGGTATTAGTATCGAGGCTGCGCTTATCGTAATTAGCTTACATATCTTTTTCATAATTTCACCCCGTCCTGTTTATGGAACAACAATTACGTCGCCAGCTTCTAGCCGGTGGTTGCTGGAAAGGTCACTGCCCTTTTCAAGATCTGAATAACGGACCTTGAGGAGCGTTTCCTGCTCATCGGTGCTGCGAATGATTTTAATTGAGTTAGCCGAGGCAAACTCATTGAGCCCACCGGCCATTGCTAGGGCCTGCATAACGGTCGTTGCCTGCACCATTACAATAGGACCTGGGTTGAGTACCTTGCCAACCACATAGCTCACATTACCGCGAGTATTGGTGACGGTTACGTTGACTTCGGGGTCGGCGATAAAGGCGTCGAGCTTGGCGGTTATCTTGCCTTCCAAAGCCGATGCGGTTTCGCCAGCAGCGGTTAGATGGCCAACGAGAGGAAATGAGATTTTTCCATCGGGAAGTACCGTGATGGTTCGCTCTAGAGACTCTTCGTTCCATACAGAGACCATCAGCTGGTCGCCGGGATTTAAGAGGTAGGCCTCTAGGGCTGGTGCTGCGCTCGCAACTGCCGCTACGGTACTGGTGAGTGCTAGAAATACACTTAAAACTATTGGTTTAATGCCTGCTGTGTTGATGTCCATGATCACTGTTCCTTTGTAATCTTATTAAGTTAATCCGTTACCGCTAATTGTAGACCTGAATCTTGGTCTGTGACGGCTGTCCTTTCTAAAGTCTCCTTATCAGAAAGCATTCTTGTTGTTAAAACCAACGAACACTGTCATAACAATGAGCTTTACATCCAACCACAGTGACCAGCTGCGAATATATTCTAAGTCGTATTTTATTCGGCCTTCCATTTTCTCTAGGGTATCTGTCTCGCCACGATAGCCCTTAACCTGCGCCAGCCCAGTGATGCCTGGCTTCACTTTATGCCTGAGCATATAGCCATGAATGGCCGAGCGATAAAATTCATTGTGGGTAACAGCATGGGGGCGCGGTCCTACAATCGACATGGTTCCGGCCATCACATTAAAAAACTGGGGTAGTTCATCGAGAGAGGTTTTACGTAAAAAACGACCCAATTTGGTAATTCGGCTATCGGATCTGCAGGCCTGCTTTACTTCGCCATCGCCGGCATCCGTTGAGGTCATGGTGCGAAACTTCCATACATGGATTGATTCGCCACCGATGCCATAGCGCAACTGGCGAAAGATCACCGGGCCTTTGGAGGTCAATTTAATGCTCAGTGCGATGGCAAGCATCGGCACTGCTATAAGGCCCAAAATAAGCGTGCTAAACACTAAATCCAGACCGCGCTTGGTAATGTTATCGAGGCCTGTATGGGGAGACTCAAAGATACTCACTGCAGGCATACCCTGCACGTCGAGCCAGCTGGCATTCAGTAAGTCGAAGCTAAATAAATCCAGCATCATGTAGGCCGACACAGTGGTATCGGAAAGCTCATCAAGCAATGACTTGATGCGGTTTTCTGCGGCGAGGGGCAATGTGATAAATATGGTGTCGATGGTGCCTGCGCGGGCCTGATCAATGAGGTCTTGGGAGCCGCCCTTAATCAGGCTCTGGTCGGAAATAAAGCGGCGCGTGCCATTAGTTTTGCGGTCGTCAAAGAAGCCCAAAAAGTTGTAACCGGCCCAGGGCATTGACTGAATTCGCTTTTCTAGGCCGCTACCGAGCTCTGTTGCCCCATAGATGGCCACTGTTTGCGCGCTAACACCTGTATAGCGGAAAAACCGCAGTGCCATGCGCATAATGGAATGCCATGAGATAAGCTCTATAGGGGTTAATATGAACCAGTACAGCACCATCTCGCGGTTATAGAGATCAACCGGCTGAAAGGTTACCTGAATGGCAATAAGGACGAATACAACCACAATCCAGTTGCTGCCTACAGCCATTATTTCGTCATTAATACTGATGTCTCGCCACGACTTATAGGAGCGGCTAGATTCAGTTAAGAAGCTAAATAAGACGATCGCCAAAAGCAATAGTCCGCTGTAGCTTGGCAGCCACTCTAATTTTAGAACGGAAACCAGAGCAACCAGGGTGCTACCAATGATCCCCGCATCAATAAGACGCGAGAATGCATTTATTTTCGCGTCCTTAGAACGCACCATCCTTGATAGGTTATCTTTCATAGCTTACAACAGACGCCAAGCGTTATTATCTCAAAAAGAGTGTAGCGAGAGTCTTCTGTTATGCGAATCCCTTATCAGTGAAAATGCGATCTAGTTAACATTAAATCTGGGGCTGTCTCACTAGTTAGCGAGTGCTCCCGCGCTTACGAATACCCGCCAGCCCAATCAGACCTGTGATGAAAAACCAGGCTGCTGCGGGCAGTGGAACCTCTGACATGCCCCATTCGGCGTAATGAGATATGTTGTGCAACTTGCCATCTAAAGCGTTGCCAAGGGTAATAGCGACGCCATTGCTATCCATATCCTCAACATAATAAAGCCAGACTGAACCTGAGGCTTTAACGGTAATATAACCAGAAAAATCGACTGTTGAAGTTAGGGTTTTAGTGTCGAATGGATCCTTCTCTAGGGTCTTCACTAAATCACCTATGGCGACACCCTCAAACGCCAACATATTTTGCATATCAGGTACTCGGTGATCATTGGCCACGCCTCCCTGCCAAAACTCTTTAGAGCTAATCTTGCTGAGATCGCCAGTGTTCACTTCACAATTAGGCACGATGCAAGTGCCGTAGCCCATGTCGATACTGCTATCACCATCAACATCTACACCACCAAGATCATTTTTTTTGTCGGCTTTCCAGATACTTAATAAATCAACTGTATCGGCACTCGCTGGTAGCGCCATTAGTGAATACAGTGCAACTACTACTATTAAAAATACCTTTTTCATATCCCACTCCCTGTACATCTCTCCATCACGGGTGCCAAGAATTTATATACTCTGGCACTCAGAACCGCTCTAGCTGTAAAACGTGAACTAGTTCACATTTTTACTACTGGCAAAATTAAGAATAGACCATGAATGGCCACAGTCAAGAAATGGCACTAGAAATGATATTAGAAGTCGATAGAGCCCAACTAAGGGTGAAAAATTGGCAATAAAAAAGGCGACCCTAAGGATCGCCTTTTTTGATACTGCCCTAGCAATCGATGATTGCTTAGCCCAACTTCTCTTTGATACGTGCAGATCGACCTGAACGTTCGCGCAAATAGTACAGCTTGGCACGACGAACAGCACCGCGACGCTTAACTTCAATGCTATCAACTAATGGGCTGTAAGTTTGGAA
>Ga0206127_1002259_pt1 | contig 19353 bp, 19 predicted proteins | sample Helgoland_Spring_6_FD_148646 | JGI IMG/M metagenome (GOLD analysis project Ga0206127, IMG submission 148646) | Pelagic subsurface seawater microbial communities from Kabeltonne, Helgoland, North Sea - Helgoland_Spring_Bloom_20160419_1 | ecosystem: Environmental > Aquatic > Marine > Epipelagic ...
TTTATCCCACTTTTTTTTAAAAAAAATAATTTACTAATTTACCTGTTTAAATAACCCTAATAAAGGGCTTATGCATATTTTTAGAATTAAAAAAGATAATAATCACCGAGTCAATGACATCTCTAGCAGCGACTTATTCACTTACAAAATCATTTTTAGAGAAAAAAAATGGTGAAAAAAGTGATATTTATTTAAATAAAAGAAGAATGGTGGGGGAAGGTGGTAAATCAAAAGAGATATTTACGCTTTTTTACGTTTTCATCTAGAAAAAAGCACACTTACTACTCATTCTAAAAGAGAGTCAATGGGTCAAGTAATATTTAACTTATTTTCTAGCTTCAAGAGCTAGAAAATAAGTTAAATTCAGCAAAGCGTGAGCGGCTAATTTTTTAAAAAATTTTGTGTTACCTCGAATTAAATCAGGCTATTTCAACTACCTCAATTTCAAAAATTAAATCCTTTCCTGCGAGTGCATGATTGGCATCAATTTTTATATCCTTTTTGTTTACCTCAACAATAGTAACCGGAATTTGTTGACCATTATCAGCAGTCGCTGAAAGCTGCTGTCCTATTTCTGGGACTATTTCAGATGGTAAATTTTCTTTAGGAACCGTCTGTACCATATCCTGATTGTGCTCTCCATAAGCATCTGCCGCAGGAATTTCTACTGTTTTTTTCTCATTTAAGGCCATACCGTCAACGGCATCATCAAATCCCTTGATCATTTGACCCGATGCCACTGTAAATTCAATAGGATCCCTACCAACTGAAGAATCAAAGACTTCACCATCTGTGAGCTTACCGGTGTAATGGACTTTAATAACGTCGTTTGCTTTTACTTTGGTCATAAACTTTTTTTGAAACCAAAGTTAAAATTATTTGCCGAAAAAGTTAAGCTTCAATTCGTTTTAGTCATTAAATTCTTACTACGCTTATGGGGTCTAGATATATCAAATAGCCCTTTAACTCTTTGAATCCCATTAGAGATAAAATCTGAATATATTCTCTTACCTGATTTTGATCGTTTGCGCGAGGCTGACCTGTTTTGAAATCAATGACATGCCAGTAGCCTCCCTTATTCACCAATCTATCGATTCTTCTCACCTCTCCTCCTGGCAATAACATAGGGTGCTCTAAAATAACTTCATCTGTTTGCTCAAAAAAGCCTACTACTTCTTTGTGATAGAGGATCAATTCTAAAAGCCTCCTTAACTCTAAATCGTCAATTCTTAATTCATCTCCTACTTGATGGATGTGACTGAAAGCATCATGAATATCAATCCCCCTTTGTTGGGCATCTAAAGATGCTTCTTTAATCATTGAAACTCCCCTTGTTTGTAAAAGCGCCTTCTCACGCCAAGAAGAACTGGGATATTCGTTTAAGCTAAATTCAACCTGTTTTTTGGCTTTTTTTATTCTGTCAGGCAGCACTCCAAAAGTGAAATTTTGAGAGTTTTCGTCCCCACCAGGAAAGGTCATCAAAATATTTTTCATAAAGGAACCCATGTCCTTCAAATCATTTTTTACTTTTTGTTCAGCAAACACATAAAGTGCATGCGTAGGCCGTGTTAAGGCGACATAAAGGACATTCATATTATCAATAAAACCATTGATATATTCCGCCGCATATACATCAGACCAATAGGTTTTAAGCAAACTTCTTGAATGTTTGATAGGTATGATAGGCATCTGGACCACATCATTTAACGGGGTACCATCCACCCAAATAATTTCCTCTTTTCCCTTTTTTTCAAAAGGCCAATTCAAAAAAGGAAGTATGACCACGGGGTATTCTAATCCTTTGGCTTTGTGGATCGTAAGTACCTTAATGGCATCATTTTCATCCGTTATTTTTATGGCTCTGTTTTGCCCTTCCTCGTCCCACCAAATCAAAAAAGATGATAAATCTCCCTTCGCATTTTTGGTGAAATCTAAAACCGCATCTTGGAGCCCTTGGAGATAAGTATATTGCTCGGAACGATCATTCAGTGCCAATAGCGCAATAAAGGATTCAATCAGCTCATACACGCCCAAAGTTTTAAATTGGGGTAAATGCAGCAAGAACTGAGTAGGCATATGGGCTTGCCATTGATCAACCTTATCAAATGCTTCTTGCTTCGGTCTTTCATTTTTAATAGACCAATAACTAGTGAACCATTCCCAAAGCGATATTTTATCTTGATTTTGATGTACCCATCTCATCAGGCTAATGATTAAGTTCACCAACTCACTACTCGATAAATATAAGGCCTCTGAACTGACTACATCATATTTTAAGCCCTTTATCGATGCTGCAGAGCTACTATAATCCATAAATCCATCTGCGATCACTTTTCCCTCTTTTTTGGTTCTCACCAAAATGGCAATATCTCTGAGTTGATAGCCCTTTTGTTGAAGTTCTTCAACAACTTCAATTGTTTTTTTCAAGGCTACTTCACTCCATGTGCTTGCATCGTCGGCTTCGTGATAAGTTATATTAATATATGATTCATCTTCGGTAAGCATGGCTTTTTGAGTAACTCTGTCATACGCGTTAAGTGCATTTTCGATGAATACTTCATGAGTCAAGAGCAAATCCGAAAAATAGCGCCTGGCCAGGACTGGCATGGTGCTGAATAATTTATTATTAAAATCAACGATATTTTTCCCACTTCTCCAATTAGCATCTAGCTGATGGTCTTGGGAAGCCTCGATACCAATGTCCTGCCTGACCTGATCTTTCAACAATCGCCAGTTACCTCCTCTCCAACGGTAAATTGATTGTTTAATATCCCCAACAACCATACTAAAATAACCTTGATCTATTCCGTTCTTAACCAAAGGTTTAAAATTATCCCACTGAAATCCAGAAGTATCTTGAAATTCATCAATGAGGTAATGCGCATATCGCTCACCTACTTTTTCATAGATATAAGGCGTATCACTGTCGTTAATGATTTTATTTAGAAAATCAGGCAAATCAGCAATCAATACCATGTCATTTTCTTCTCGAAATTTGACTAATTCTTTATTGATCTTTGACAAAATACCAAAGGTATACAAATACCTCCGAGCCTCTAGCGTTGAAAAATACAGTAATTCATTGGATACCATATACTCCACCAATTCATCATAAACAGGCCATAATTTTCCCTCTAAAAAAGAAATCAAATCTCCCGATGTTCTATGCTCTATTGTCAACCACGCTTCCAAATTTCCCATGGCCGCCTTACGTGGATTACTTACTTCAAATTCTTGATTCGCGATTTTATAGAACAAGCCTGCAGGCCCTCCTCTTTTGCCCTTGAAATGAGACAATCCTCCTATTTCATCTAGATGCTTAATCCCTAAATCAGCTAACCTCTGACAATTAACACGATACGCATTTGAGGAATTATCGAGGGCTTTTTTTACCTGAGGAAAGTACTTCGGATCGTCACTTAATTTTAAAATAACTTCCGAATGTCTCTTAAAGTTATCCGTCAGAATTTGCCCTCCCAGTTTTTCAATATCTGTCCTAAAATCCCAACGATTACCCTCCTCTACTTTGCTTTCCGCAAATTCAATCAGCCATTTCTTAAGCTCTTTTTGCTCGGGGTTTCCTATGTCAAGCAGCAATTGATCCACTACTTTTTTGATGACTTGTCCCTGATTCAAATCAACATTAAATGACCCTTGCAAGCTCATTTCCTGAGCAAAAGACCTGATTACCTGATAAAAAAAACTATCAATGGTGACAATGGAAAATCTTCCATACTGATGTAATATGCTTGATAAAACTTCTTCAGCACGCTTTTTAAGATCTGATGCTGGTAGTTGTAAAGCTGCCATCAAATCGGACTTCATTGCATGATCTTTGCCAAGACTCAGCATCTCCAATACTTTCACAATTCGTGACTTCATCTCACTCGTCGCCTTATTGGTGAAGGTTACTCCTAAGATGTCTTTGAAGGCCATTTTATCCCTCAAGGCCAACTTGAGAAACTCCAATGTTAACTGATGTGTTTTACCTGATCCTGCGGAAGATTTATAAATTTGAAAAGGCCTTTCTGTAGACATGGCTTAAAATTAGATAACCCTGTGCATTAATTCGAATATCAGACCATTCATTCAAAAAAAGCATAGGCTTTTTTAAAAGATTCCTTAATTAAGTCATTTCCTAGGTTCCCTATACTTCCGATATGCGTGTGATCGATCTTTCGATTGATATGTAAATCACCTTGCTTTATCGACGCGGACACGTCATGATAAGCATCTCTGAAGGGCACTCCAGCTGTCACCCTTCTGTTCACCTCTTCAACACTGAAGATTAAATCATATTTAGTATCATTGATCACCTCTGTCTCAATAGACAATTGAGTCGTCATGGCCGTAGTAATCTTAAGGCAATCTTTTAATGAGAACAAAGCAGGCATAAATCGCTCTTTCAAAACTTGTAAATCTCGATGATACCCTGATGGGAGATTTAAGAGCATCATATTAAGCTCATAGGGAAGTGCCTGTAACAAGTTACACTTGGCACGAACCAACTCAAAGCCATCTGGATTGGACTTGTGCGGCATAATACTGGATCCCGTAGTATATTTTTTATCTACTTTTAAAAAATTAAAATTTTGCCCAGAATACAGACAAACATCCATGGCGAGTTTTGACAATGTGGCAGCAATACTATTTACCGAAAATCCTACACTTTTTTCCATTTTCCCTCGTGTCATTTGGGCGTATATTGCATTTACATTGATCCCTCCAAAACCCATTTTCTCAGTAGTAGATAATCGATTTAATGGAAAAGAGGAGCCATAGCCTGCTGCCGATCCCAAGGGGTTTTTATCCACCAATTGATAACTTGACTTGAGCTGCAATAGATCATCAAGAAGGCTTTCAGCATAGGCCGCAAACCACAGGCCAAATGAAGAAGGCATCGCGATCTGCATATGCGTATAACCTGGCATCAAAACCTTCTTATAACGCTCGCTCATAGCCATCAAAAGTTCAAAAAGATCTTTGATCAAGGTGGCTATTTCTTCAAGTTCTGATTTAGCAAAAAGTTTCAGCGCAGTAAGAACTTGATCATTTCGTGATCTCCCACTGTGTATTTTTTTTCCTATCTCCCCTAACTCTTCGGTGAGCAATATTTCAATTTGAGAATGACAATCCTCTACGCCTTCACTGATTTCAAAAGTACCTGAATCAATCATTTGATCAATGTTATCGAGACCTAAGCCAATAGCAATGATCTCCTCTGATTTTAAAAGTCCTATTTGTCCCAGCATCTTTACATGCGCCCTAGAACCGATGATATCGTATTTAGCTAAATAAACATCCAACTCAGGATCTTTACCTACGGTAAAGCGTTCAAAAATTTTATCAATAGGTTCTTCTTTTTGCCACAATTTCATTTTGGTGTGATTTTGGAAAGCGTTGTAATTAAGTCAATATAGCCTTTGATGCCCTGCTTTATTTCATCTAAGTAAATAAATTCATCAGCAGAATGGGATCTTTCAGACAGGCCTGGCCCCATTTTAGCACTCGGAAAAGGCATCAAACATTGATCTGAAAGGGTAGGTGACCCAAATTGATCAATGCCTAATCTCGTTGCCGCCTGAATCAGAATATGATCATTTGACAAGCCCGAAGGATTTAGATTGGTGGATCTGGGTCGTACCAAGCTTGAAATTTTCTGATTAATGAAAGTAAGAATTTCAGAATGGGTATAGACATCTGTTGTTCTCACATCTACCACAAAATGACAGGTATCGGGTATTAAATTATGCTGATAACCTGCCTCAATCATGGTAACCGCCATCTTGACCGGACCTAGTGTGGATGATTTCCTATCGAAAACATGGTTTTTAAACCATGCTACATCCTGCATTGCCTTATAAATAGCATTCTCTCCTACATCACCTACCGCATGTCCTGCCACCCCTTTTGCGTATACATCCAAAACCATCAACCCTTTTTCAGCAATGGCCATTTTCATTTCAGTGGGTTCCCCAACAAGAGCATAATCGATTGGTCCCAAATCTGCTAAAATAGACCTTAATCCATTTTCTCCTGATATTTCTTCTTCTGCCGTCGCTGCAAAAACCACATTGATGGGCAAATCAATCTCATGAAAATGGATAAAAGTATGTAACAACGCGACCAAGGAAGCGCCCGCATCATTGCTTCCCAAACCCGATAGCTTCCCCTCCTTAACCATAGGACCAAAGGGATTCAAAGTATAACTCTCATTGGGTTTAACGGTATCATGATGGGAATTGAGGAGTAAAGTGGGTTTATCAGCATGAAAATATTTATTTCGCATCCATAAATTATGATGCTTGCGCTCAAAATAAATACCCTGAGCCTCCAACTTGTCAGACAAAATAGCAGCGGTCTGCGCCTCTTCTTTACTCAAGCTAGGCGTGCAGATCAATACCTTAAGTAAGGCCAGCGCAGATTGATAATAATCCTCCAATTGTTCGTTAGATAATGGAAGTATATTCATATTCTTGAGTTAATAAATTGACTTTATCGAATCTAGTGATACATACTTGCGTTACACCTTGTGCAAGAGCTTGAAAGGCATTATCCAGTTTAGGAATCATTCCCTGACTGACCAAACCTTTTGACTTTAATTCAGTAAAGTAGGCATGGTCTATTCGGTGGATCAAAGAATCTGGCTTTTGGATATCTTTCATTACGCCCGAAAGCTCGAATGCATAGATCAAATGCACTTCATACTTTTTCACCATTGCGGTAGCCACTACATTGGCAATGGTATCTGCATTTGTATTCAATAAATTCCCTTGGCCCTCATGGGTAATGGGTGCCAAAACAGGTACCAGTCCCAAATCTATAAACGAAGAGATGCATGTCGTATTGACAAATAGGGGATCTCCAACCCAGCCATAATCAATACCTCCCTGTAAGGGTCTTTTTTCTGAAAGAATGAGATTGGCATCTACACCACTCAAACCCAAGGCGTCACAATTTTCTGACTGAAGCGCCGCTACTATTTTTTTATTAAGCAGGCCAGCATAGACCATGGTTACCACATCGATCATTTCATCATCTGTCACACGTCTTCCTTCAATCATTTGGCTATTTAATGAGAGTTTTTTTCCCCATTTCGTGGCTTTGGCTCCTCCTCCGTGAATAAGTATTTTAAGGCCTTCAAGGGCTTTGAATGCCATTAAAAACTGCTTCAATTTTATGGGATCATTGATGACATTGCCCCCTATTTTAACGATATAGAGTTTTTTTCTCATGATTTTGTTAGTAATTTTTTCAACACCAGTTGAACTGCAAATATTCGATTATAGGCTTGGTCTTGGATAATCGAATGCTTGCTATCCATGGCATTATCTGCGATCACCACATTTCTACGAACAGGCAAACAATGCATTAATTTAGCTTGATGGGTACGTTGTAATTTTTCTAAAGTTACCATCCATCCTTGTTGATTTTTTAGGGGTTTCCCATAATTATGATAGGATGACCAATTTTTTACATAGATAAAGTCTGCTTCTTTAAAGGCTTCATCTTGATCATAGCTCAACGTTGCATTTTTGGTGAATTGAGAATCTAATTCCATGCCCTCAGGATGAGCAATATGAAAGTCCGCATCGTAATACTGCATCCATTGGGAAAAAGAATTGGGTACTGCCTGTGGTAGTGCTTTGACATGAGGTGCCCAAGTCATCACAACCTTAGGTCGCTTCTTTTTCTTATGCTGTTCTATGGTCATCAAATCTGCAAAAGACTGTAAGGGATGTAAGGCGGTAGATTCGAGATTGATGATCGGGACGCCTGCATATTCTTGAAAGCCTAAAAGACATTTTTCTGAATAATCTTCCTTTCTATCTAATAGTGTTGGAAAAGCTCGAACACCCAAAATATCACAATACCCTCCCATGACTGCGGCCGCCTCAGTGATGTGCTCGGCAGGGTCCCCATCCATGACTACACCTTGAGCTGTTTCTATTTGCCATCCCTCCTTATTTATGTTGAAAGTGATCGTTTCCATACCCAAGTTTTGAGCAGCCTTGATGGTGCTTAAGCGGGTACGTAAACTGGCATTGAAAAAAATAAGCCCGAGCGTTTTATTAGTTCCCAGTAATTTGTCTTTATGGGGTGTTTCTTTAAGTATTAAGGCTTCACCAATCCACCCCGCGAGGTCTGGACAATCCTCAGCTGAACAAAAATGATTAGGCATACCCTACTTTTTTAAATGCTTCTAAAAAAACAACTAATTCATCCTGACTCACCCCAAGGGAGGGTAAAATCCTGATAGTATTTGATTGTGTGGCTGATCCTACAAAAACATATTGCTCTTTCAATAAACTATGTCTGAAAGGTTTAGAATCTTCTACCAAATCCAGCCCTATCATCAATCCTCTACCTCTTATTTGAACCAAGTTTTCTGATGATTCCAATGCTTTCCAAAGCAAGTTCCCCATAAAATTGGCCTGATTAATTAATTTCTCCGAATCGATGACCTCTAAAACAGCTAGGCCGGCGGCACAGGCCAAATGATTGCCTCCAAAAGTGGTTCCAAGCATCCCAGACCATGCCTTGATATCTGGATGCATCAGGACACCCCCTATCGGAAATCCATTTCCCATACCTTTGGCAATGGTAATCAGGTCTGGCTCAACTTGAGCATATTGATGGGCAAAGAATTTGCCTGTGCGACCATAACCACTTTGGATTTCATCTACAATCAGTAAGGACCCATTTTGCTTACATAACAACTTCAACTCCTTTAAAAAAGCATCATCGGGCACTTGTATGCCCCCTACTCCCTGAATCCCCTCAATCAGTACTGCTGCTACCGATGCGTCCAGGCACTGGGCTACCGCTTTCAAATCATTTAATTTGACTCTAATAAAGCGGTCGTTTTGATTGATAGGTGCTATCAATTTGGTGGTATCAGTTGCGGTTACGGCTAACGAGGTTCTTCCATGAAACGCATTTTCAAATACAATTACTTTGGATCGCCTGGTATGAAATGAAGCAACCTTCAAGGCATTTTCTATGGCCTCAGCTCCAGAATTACATAAAAACAACTCATGATCCGTATATCCAGACATTTCCCCTAATTTTTGACTTAATTCGTCTTGAATAGGCATTTGAACGGAATTAGAATAAAATCCAAGATGTCGCAATTGATGCTGAACACGATCAATATAATGAGGATGGCTGTGCCCAATGGATATAACGGCATGTCCTCCATAAAAATCTAAATATTTCTGACCTTCTTGGTCCCAGATCCAGGAACCCAGTCCACGCACCGGATCAATATCATAGCGTGGATAAACATCAAACATCTTCATTATTTCATATGATTTATTTTATTAAATGAAGTCATCACTCCTTTAATTAAGGAAGAACTGAATCCTTGATACTCCATCTCATTCAACCCTTCTATCGTACACCCTTGCGGCGTAGTTACCTTATCTATTTCAACTTCTGGATGACTGTTATGCGCTAAAATTAAAAAGGCAGCCCCTTTGGCCGTTTGAACCGCTATTTTTTGAGCTTCCTCAGTATCAAAGCCCATTTGTACGCCGGCCTGCGTCGCGGCACGTAAATACCTCATAAAAAAAGCAATTCCACTGGCCCCCAATACGGTCGCCGCTTGCATCAGGCATTCCTCAATCAATAAGGTCAACCCTAAAGTTTGAAAGAGCGGCTCAACCTTCTCCAATGCCGTATCCGTTCCTTGTATAGCCAAACAAGTCATAGCTTGACCAATCGCTATCGCCGTATTGGGCATAGCTCGAACGAGCTGAACTACACCTGAAATCTTTTCTCTTAAGAGATCTAAAGAAACACCCGTAATCACTGATACAAGAATATGATCCTTGCGCAAAACAGGTTTAATTACTTCAATCAATGCGTCAATTTGTTTGGGCTGAACACAGAGAAAAATAATTTCAGATTGTTCAACTGCCTCCTTATTATCACTAGAAATCTCGTATCCTAAGTCTCGATACTTATCGAGAGGGCCGGTATGTCTTCTGGTTAAAAAAATATCTGATGGCAATTTCAGTTTCTTTTCAACAATCCCAGTAGCGATGGAAATACCTAAATTACCTGCTCCAAGTACGGCTATTTTGTTTACTGTTGTCATAATTAAAATACATTGCTTTTTAAAGCCAAACCTGTGGCTTCATCTAAATCAAAAATTAGGTTCATGTTTTGAATGGCCTGCCCTGAAGCCCCTTTTAATAAATTATCTATTACCGTAATAATAAGTACTTGATTATCAGTTTTAGAAACATGAATCAATGCTTTATTAGTGTTGGTCACCATCTTTAAATCAGGATTGTGATCAATCACATGGGTGAAAGGGTGTCCTTCATAATAATCTTTATAAATAGATTTGAGGGTGGCTTCACTTTCATCTGAATTGAAATAAGTGCTGGTGATGATACCTCGAGTAAAGGCCCCGCGATAGGGTATGAAGTTCATAGAGCCAGAAAATGAAGGATTTAACTGATCGCAAGATTGACCTATTTCCCGAAGATGTTGATGCTCAAACGCCTTGTAAACGCTGGTATTATCACTCCTCCAAGAATAATGAGAAGTTGAAGTTTTGGCTTGACCAGCACCCGTTGATCCGGTAAGTCCTGATATATGAATATCCCCATGAACTACGAATGCGGCCATAGCAGGCAGTAAACCCAATTGGATGGCGGTCGCAAAGCAGCCTGGATTAGCGATGTAATTGGCTTTTCGTATCCATTTTCGGGACATCTCAGGTAAGCCATAGACAAATTCATGGGACCCTGAGATTCTGAAATCTTGACTTAAATCTATGATCTTGATTGAGTACAGTTCAGTGTGAGCCGCCAAGTAAGTTTGAGATTGTCCGTGTCCTTTGCAAAGGAAAACTACATCTAGTTCTCGAGCCTCTAGCTTTTCTTGAAACTCAGATTCAACATCACCAACTAAGTCAGTATGAATGGATGAGATTTTTTTACCTTTTTGACTTTCGCTTTGTGCAATAATTTGGTCAACATTGGGATGATTACATAATATCCTGATCAACTCTCCTGCAGTATAACCTGCCGCACCTACGATTCCTATATTTAATTTATGCATCTTTTAAGCCGTAGTATAATTTAGTTTGATTAGAAAAAATTTTCGTAAAGCCTTTGACTTCTGCCCCAGACCAGGCCTTATTTATCTCACCATAGTTGGCTACAGCAGACTGCATTAAATCAAAATCAGATTGAATACCCAATAATTGAAATCTATACGGTGCTAAGCGTATTTCAACAGTACCGGTTACATTTTTTTGTGATGAAGAAAGAAAGGCCTCTATATTTCTCATTACAGGGTCTAGGTATTGACCTTCGTGCATCAGACTTCCATAAAAAGCAGCCATTTGATCTTTAATAAACAATTGCTGCTTCGATAAGGTATGTTTCTCAAGCAAGTGATGCCCTTTGATGAGCATTAATGGCCCAGCCGCCTCAAATCCTACACGTCCTTTGATACCTATGATCGTATCTCCTACATGCACATCCCGACCAATAGCGTACTTACCACCCCACTCATTTAAATGCTTAATTACATCAATAGGAGTCATAATCGTACCGTTCAGGCCAACCGGTTCACCCTTTTCAAATCTTAGATCAACCACCTCAGCGTCGGTCTCTTGGAGTTGATTTGGAAATGCTTCTTCAGGTAACACCCCATTTGAGGTAAGGGTCTCCATACCTCCAATAGAAGTTCCCCATAATCCTTCATTAATTGAGTACCTTGCTTTTTCCCAAACACCCGCTACACCATGTTGCTGCAAATAAGAAATTTCTTCTTCGCGAGACAATGCCAAATCTCTAATAGGTGTGATGATCTCAATTTGAGGGCATATCGTTTGAAAAATAAGGTCAAATCTGATCTGATCATTTCCAGCCCCTGTACTTCCATGCGCAATGGCATCTACCCCCATTTCTGTAGCCAAATAAGCTAACGCCATCGCTTGGAAAACTCGCTCTGCACTCACAGAAAGAGGGTAAGTATTATTTTTTAATACATTTCCAAAGATTAAATACTTTATCCCCTGCTCATAAAAATGCGCAGTCTCATCAATGAATTTATAGTCCGAAGCACCCAATGAAAAGGCTTTTTCCTGCAATTGAATCGCAGCTATCTCATCAAATCCTCCCGTATTTATTGTGGCTGCTACCACCTCAAAGCCACGCTCTTTGACCAAATACAAGGCACAATAAGAGGTATCTAAACCGCCGCTGAAAGCGAGTAGTACTTTTTTCTTCATATTAATAGTTTATTATCGCCCATCTTATTCTTAATAGTTGCCCATCTACTAAGCCATTTAGACTTATTCCAGAAATGTTTTTTCTTTCCCTTGTTAACGGATGGATTATATAACATCCCTGTGCAGAGACAGTTACTGCGGTTGTTTGTTTGTAAAATCTCATAATTGACACAACTCTGACAGCCTTTCCAAAACGCATCATCATCGGTCAATTCACTGAAGGTGACAGGCTCATAACCCAATTCTGAATTTATTTTCATTACGGGCAATGACGTGGTCAATCCAAAGAGTTTAGCTTCAGGAAACATTTTTATGGAATGGTGAAAAGCGAACTTTTTGATTTTTTTAGCTACGCCTTGGTTCCGAAATTTATGATGAATGACGAGTCCAGAATTGGCTACGTACTTGGTGTTACCCCAGCTTTCTATATAGCAAAATCCGACAAGCTCTTCCTTGCGAGTGACCGCAATAATGGCCTTACGCTCATTTATTTTCTGTATGATGTAACTGGGTGAACGTTTGGCAATACCGGTTCCCCTTTTTTTGGCGCTCTCTTCTATCAAGGCAGATATGTCATGGGCATAACCCACATGATGTGATGAAGCGATTTGAATTACAACTGAATCCATTGCTTGATTAAATAAATAATAAAATAATAAAAAGATGTATGAGGGCCGACCATTCCACGTAGGAGGTCATTTTGATATATAGGCTAGCGCCTGGCCGGAAAAATCGGCCTTAAAAGAAAACTAAGTGCGATGGAAATGATTGAAATCATATATTACAACGCAAGAATAATATTAAATTTTAATTTTATCTAAAAAAAGAGAGAAAAAGGATTTAAATGATTTAAAAAAAAAGAAAATAAGTGCTTTCGGAGCTGCTATCCTCTATAAGTTACTCCTTTTGATCAAGTGTCTATTTCTAAAACTAATCAAATTGGCGCGTTCGTAATAACTGAATTTTGAATAAAAAATTCTCTATGCCAAACGACTGATTGTTCGGTAGGATACTTTTTCACCTTATCTTCTTCGCGATAAATACTTGGTAAACGACTAAAAAATAGCTTCCATAAAGTGCCTACCGCTCAAATAATAATGGCTAATATATAAGTTACTCACCCCAGATTATAGATAAATTAAAGCATAATTAATTGACTTATCAAATGAGACTCAGAGGAATAATCATACTAATTGGCTTGCTTTTGGTCAATATTCAAGAAAAATGATTACTTCTAACACAGCCAAGCTTCTAGGTATCGATGATCGCCTAGGCATGTTGATGAAAGGCAAAGATGCGACGCTATTTGTCTCTGAAGGAGATGCTTTAGATTTTAGAACCAATATTTTGTCCCATGTCTTCATCAGTGGGAAACAAGTAACCCTGGATAACAAACAACAAGAATTATATCAAAGATTTTCTTAGCAATATAGCCATGTAGACTGATTCCCCAAACGGATATGAATCTGAAAAGTATGAGATTCTGAATCCATTTAAGTCCATTTCGTCTGTTTACTTCTATGTAAGTTCAGCCATCATGATGCGATAAAAAGACTACTGATTAACTCAGATTCTATGTCTCAAACCCAAAAAATAGAAGTAGATCTGCACAGGACACCCCTATTACAAAATAGAAAAAGAACTGAAAATACTTCCTTAAAGTTAAAGGGCAATGCCAATAAAAGCCTTAAAGGCCAAGCCCATAAGACCTGTAATCAGCATGGTAATTCCCAAGCCTTTGAGTCCAGAAGGAACCATGGAGTATTTTAGTTTTTCTCGGATCGCTGCTAGGGCTATGATGGCCAAGAAAAATCCAAAACCAGATCCGAAGCCGTATGACGTAGCCTCAATAATGTTGTAATCTTTCTGAACCATAAACAATGAAGAACCCAAAATAGCACAGTTAACAGCAATTAAGGGTAAAAAAATACCCAATGATCCATAAAGCGCTGGTGAAAGTTTTTCAATAATCATCTCCACCAATTGTACCATAGATGCAATTACAGCAATGAACATAATGAATTGAAGAAAAGTCAAGTCAATAGACTCAAAGCTTCCATCTATCCATGTCAAGGCCCCTTCTTTAAGCACATATTCTTGAAGCAACCAATTAACAGGTACTGTTAATGTTAGTACAAAAACTACCGCTAACCCAAGACCAAAAGCGGTTTCTACTTTTTTTGATACTGCCAAAAATGAACACATACCTAAATAATAGGCAAAGATCATGTTGTCTATAAAAATACCCCTAAGTGCTATATTAAAAACTTCCATTATGCTCTGTTCTATTAATGTTCTACGTATCCTGACTTTGATCTTTGAATCCAAATGAGAATGCCTAACACAACAAACGCACCTATTGAGTCAACCATTAGACCATTAGTTGGGAACGTCGTCCAACCTATGGCTTCAAAAATTTTGAAGTCAAAAATGGAACCTGAACCTAATAATTCTCTAAAAAAGGCAACCGTTAATATGATCCACGCATAGCCAAATCCCGAGCCTAAACCATCCAATATGGAATCGTAGGGCTTGTTGGCCATAGCAAAAGCTTCGAGCCGGCCCATCACGATACAATTGGTAATGATCAGCCCAACATAAGCACCCAAAACTTTATACATATCGTAGCTGTAAGCTTTTAAAAATTCACTCACTAATGTCACTAAAGTCGCTACTACGGCCAATTGGACAATAATTCTGATCCTACCAGGAATCAGGTTTCGCATCAATGAAATGATTAAATTAGCAAATACGATAACAAACACTACCGCTATTGACATCACCAAAGTAGGCTCTAACTTCACGGTAACCGCCAAAGCGGAGCAAATACCCAATACTTGGATCGTAATAGGATTGTCATCCGACAATGGATCAGTAACAATATTCTTTCTCCTTTTCGATAAAAAAGGTTCGGCAGGTTTCTTTTCTACCTTTAGTTCTTTTTCTACTACCGTCTCTTCAGCACTCATATTAATCTCATTAGTCGTTTTCTAGTTAATTGCAATTCCATTTTGACCCCTCGTATTCATGATAAAATTTTGATAGCAACCCAAATATTCTTTCAACATTTTGTTGACCCCTTTGGCAGTTATGGTCGCCCCAGAGAGGCCGTCAACCTCGTGCATGCTAAGACCTGTAATCCCTTCTCCCTTTACCATAGTAATAGATTCTAAATTACCCGCGTCACTGAATATTTTTTTATTTTCCTTATAACGATTTCTCACCTTTTCTTCGGTAATTCGAGCACCCAATCCAGGAGTTTCTCCTTTGTGATCAAAAGCAACTCCCTTTACCGTATTGAGATCCGATTCCAGAGCAACATAACCAGAGATCCAATCCCAAAGCCCCAAGCCAAACATAGGAAAAACATAGGCTTCAACGACATTGGGATCCAATTCATTTAATATCATATAAATGGGGTACAATCGCTCCTCTCTATCTATTTTATGATTTTTTTGTGCATTTACCTTTTCAGCGATCAACGGATTACCTTTGTCATCTGTAGCAATGATTTCACCTTCAATATCTACCACGACAGATTTAACCCGGGCTTTATATAGATTGAGGATCTCTTCAGGTTTATCGAAAGTTGAAATATCCATTACAGCACCCAAAATTTTCTTTTTAGTGTCTAACTCGACTTGTTTGTCTTGAGCAGGTTTCAAGATAACCGAGGTCAGAGACATAGCCCCACCAATTAAGACCGTCATGATTGCGGAAAAAACTAGGATGTAAATATTAGATCGTTGCACGTTTTATTCTTCTTTTTTTGTGAGCTTCTACTACGTAATAATCAATTAAGGGAGCGAATACATTCATAAAGAGTATCGCCAACATAATGCCTTCAGGATAAGCCGGGTTAGAAATTCTTATGATTACCGTAAGCATACCAATCATAAATCCATAAATCCACTTACCTGTCTCTGTTTGCGCAGCAGATACCGGGTCAGTAGCCATAAAAACTGCTCCAAAGGCCAATCCTCCAACCACGAGATGATAATGTGCAGGCATCAACATAAAACTGTTCGTACCTGCCAAATTATATATCATTCCCATCACCCAGGCACCTCCAAATACAGATAAAATAATCTTCCAACTGCCCACACCCGTGAAAACTAATATGGCGGCGCCAATTAAGCACATCAGGACTGAAGTTTCACCAATACTTCCGGGTATGACGCCTAAAAATAAATTCCAAAAATCAAACATTCCTGCGTACCAATGTCCACCTAAGCCCGCCATCATCTCTGTGCCATTCGCTGCTGCTGCAGATCCATAGGACAACAGAGTGGCTCCCGAAAAGCCATCGACAGGCACTTGATCTCCTAAATAAGTCCAGACCATATCTCCAGATATTTGAGAAGGGTATGCGAAATAAAGGAATGCACGAGAGGTTAATGCGACATTGAGTATATTCATACCGGTACCTCCAAACACTTCTTTGGCGATGATAACGCCAAACACGGTCGCTATAGCTACTTGCCACAAAGGAATGGTTGCAGGCATTACCAACGGAATTAAAATTCCTGTCACCAAAAAACCCTCTTCAATGGGGTGATTTCTTATTACACAAAAGGTGAACTCTACTCCTAGGCCTACGCCATAAGAAACGATTAAGATCGGCAAAACTTGTCCTGCTCCTAGCAAAAATTTACTTATGAAAGTAGCATCAGCTACTCCCGTGGCGAGAAAGTGTTGATGGCCCACGTTCCACATACCAAAAAACAAACATGGAATTAAAGCAACGATCACAGTAAACATGACTCGCTTTAAATCTGCAGCATCCTTGACCTGAACACCTGTCCCACCTGTAGTAAGACTCGGCTTAAAAAAAATCGTTCTATGTCCCTCGTATAGGGTATGTAACTTTTCATATTTAGCACCCTTCTCAACGTGAGGTTTGATGCTATCAAATAGATTTTGTAATAATTTCATTATCAGCTATTTCGAATGAGTTCAATTCCTTTTCTTACAATGTCCTGAATGTCATTTTTGGAGACATCTATGTATTCACACAAGGCAACATCTTCTTCAATGACTTCATATATTCCTAATGCTTCCATTTCATCGTAATCATTTGAAATTATCGACTTGAACAAATAAGTAGGTAGAATATCCATGGGTAATATTTTTTCGAAAGCACCGGAGATCGTAAAATTTCTTTGTTCACCATTGGTGTTGGTATCTAATACCTTCTCTTTTTTGGGGATTAAAAAAGAAAACAAACCAAAAGCTTTGTGAAAACTTACCTTCTCAAAGCTTGGCAACATCCAACCTAGAAATTCTTCTTCATCTCCTTCTGGAATAACCGCTATTTGGTTATGGAAATGGCCCAAATAACCACGAGCACCTACATGTTCGCCGCTCAATACATTTCCCGAAATAAATCTGGCATTCGTTTTTTTTAAATTTTCAGCCACTAGTTTATCCAAACAAGCGCCTGAATAAGTCTTGACGTAATGTGGGTGAATTATTTCGGAGCCCGTAATGGCAATCAACTTTGAAGCATCGTAAATGCCCTCCATAAAAAAAGTTCCTATACGCGCAACTGACAGCGGGTCGATGGTCCAAACCCTATCATTTTTACCAATAGGCTTGATGTGATGTATTTGTACGCCAACATTTCCAGCCGGGTGCGGGCCTGAAAATTTATTTATGTTCACCTGCTCCAAACCACTGAAAACGCTCGGTATTTCAGATGCATCTAAATTCACGTGTATGTTTCCTTTTGCTAACTTGCTCAAAATAGCAATTCCCAACTGAAATACACCTTCTTTACCGCGCAATAAATAAGCCATATCTGGGGCACAAGGATTTGAATCAAATGCCGAAATATAAATAGCAGAAGGTTCATCCGATGGATTGGCCAATACGCCAAAGGGTCGTTGAATAAACGAGGGCCAAATGCCGCCAGCAGTTAAAGCAGCTATTGCCTCCGTTCTCGTCAAATTATTAATGTCTGTTTTTGTGTATTTCTTGAAAGCCTTATACTCAATCTCTTTATCCGCTAGAATACGGATTTCAATAATTTTCCTTCTTTCACCTCTTATGATCTCACTGATTTCCCCACTCACAGGTGCGACAAACAGCACCTCTTCACTTACTTTATCAAAAAAAAGTGGATCGCCTGCCTTCACATTTTCACCAACCGATACGAGCAGCTTTGGCTGTACTAACCCTTTAAAATCACTGGGTTTAACAGCAAAAGAATTAGGCTGACTGATCTCATGCTCTTCTAGAAGAGCACGACCGGCCAGGGGAATGTTAAACCCTTTTTTTAGATAAAATGTTTGAGGCATGGCTAAAACTTTATGACCTTCTTTGAAATTTCGTCAAAATTAATAATAAATCTTTAAAAAAATAAGGTAACAAGTCAACTAAATGCTTTTGATCAATTAATAAAAAATAATAAACCCGATCCGCTCAACGCAATAGATAATTGGACACTTGCTCCATCAACCAATTCGGAGTGGAAGTCGCCCCACAAATTCCGATATGATCGGTATGTTTCAGCCATTCTTCCTTGATTTCATGCTCATTTTCAATAAAATAACTGCGTGGATTTTGTTTAAGGCAAACTTGATAAAGTGCCTTTCCATTCGAACTTTTTTTACCGGATACAAAAAGAATTACGTCGTGTTGTTTAGAGAATTTTTCTAATTGAGGCTCTCGATTAGATACCTGTCGACAAATACTATCATTTGCCTTAAATTCACCTTCAATGAGTTGCCCTTTTTCTTGCATTATACGACTCTCAATGAGTGACTTCATATGATAAAAGCCCTTAGTACTTTTTGTGGTTTGACTGTACAGAATAATCGGCCTAGACCAATCGATGGACTCTAGGTCTTTTTCCTCCATCACCACAATCGCCTCATCATTAGTTTGACCAATCAAGCCGATCACTTCAGCATGCCCTGGCTTACCGTAAATAACGACTTGCCCATTTTTTTCTTTGACTTGATCAAATGAATTTTTCACTCTGTTTTGAAGCTTGAGTACAACCGGACAAGACGCGTCAATCAACTCAATGTTATTGGTTAAAGCCAATTTATAGGTCTCGGGAGGCTCGCCATGTGCCCTTATTAATACTTTTG
>Ga0206127_1002263_pt1 | contig 19336 bp, 23 predicted proteins | sample Helgoland_Spring_6_FD_148646 | JGI IMG/M metagenome (GOLD analysis project Ga0206127, IMG submission 148646) | Pelagic subsurface seawater microbial communities from Kabeltonne, Helgoland, North Sea - Helgoland_Spring_Bloom_20160419_1 | ecosystem: Environmental > Aquatic > Marine > Epipelagic ...
CCTCTCTCGGCACCGCCTCCATCCCCGGCCTCATCGATGCCATGTCTGGCGTCGGTTTTCTTGGCGTTTTGATCTATGGCGGCGGCGAAATCATCTCTGGCGAGAAAACCGTTGGCGAATTCATGGCCTTCTTCACCGCCCTCGGCTTCGCCTTTGAACCCCTGCGGCGCCTCGGCACGATCACAGGCGTTTGGGAAGCCGCAGCCGCCGGGATCGAACGCGTCATGGCACTGCTCGCACTTGAACCTGTTCACAAAACCCCTGCCAATCCTGTTGCAGCCCCTACAGGCACGCCAGATATTGCGCTTAGTGACGTGCATTTAAGCTACGGCGACACGCCTGTGCTGCGCGGCACCACGTTCAACGTCCCTGCCGGCAAAACAACAGCGCTCGTTGGCTCCTCTGGCGCTGGAAAATCAACCATATTCAACGTCTTAACACGCCTTACTGACCCGCAACACGGCACGGCCAAAATCGGTGGCGTCCCTGTCACAGACATGGCCCTTAGTGATCTGCGCGACCTCTTCTCGGTCGTCTCTCAAGACGCGCTGCTCTTTGACGAGAGCTTACGTGAAAACATCCTGCTTGGCCGAACAGATGTCTCTGACGCCCGCCTCAAAGACGTACTCGATGCTGCCCATGTCTCGGATTTTCTCGCCCAACTCCCGAACGGTCTCGACACAGCTGTCGGCCCGCGAGGCTCTGCACTATCAGGTGGCCAACGCCAACGCGTCGCGATTGCACGCGCGCTGCTGCGTGACACGCCAATCTTGTTGCTCGATGAAGCGACATCAGCACTCGACGCACAATCCGAAGCTGTCGTCCAATCCGCCCTGGAACGCCTTTCCATCGGTCGCACCACGCTGGTGATCGCACACCGCCTCTCCACTATTCGCGGCGCGGATCAGATCATCGTAATGGATGCCGGCAAGGTGGTTGAAAGCGGTACGCACGACGCATTGGTCGCGCTCAAACAAACCTATGCCTCTCTGCACCGGCTCCAATCAGAGAGCTGACGCATCTGCTTCATCTTTCAAAATAAACTTATCTGTTCCTGCCAACCGCGCTAGGGCTTGCGGTAGTGCAATGCCAAACGATCCACAGGCGTACCTGCAAAATACCGCAGCAAAGTCCACAAATTGCGCGCGCCTCTGCGCAGCCAACCGGCACGTTCATATTTTTCTGCACTCGTGACCGCGACCCCGTCGAGCGCTCTCAAGCGCCCTTTGAGTGCGCGCGCCATTGCGACATCTTCCATCAACGGCATATCGCTAAAACCGCCTACCTCGTCATAAAGCGCACGCGAAATCAACAGGCCTTGATCGCCGTAAGGCACGCCAAAAAGCTCCGAGCGCAAATTCGCCCAGCCCGCAACCAGACGTGCAGGCAAACCAGCTGAGGCGAACTTCAATCGAAAATACCCGGCGTCTTGGCGTTGCAAATGCGCGGCGGCCAAATTGCTCCAGCCGGCTTCCAACTGTGTGTCCGCGTGTAAAACCAAAAGCCAAACACCCTGTGCTGCTGAACATCCACGTTTCAACTGCCCGCCACGAGACGCCTCACCAGACACCCATTCCGCCCCAATGCCCAAAGCGATTTGTTGCGTGTCGTCGTTTGATCCGCCATCGCTGACAATTAACTCACGGATAAGCCCAGCCTCGACGCCCTCGACCAAAGCCGCGGCGCACCCTGCCAAACTCGTCTGAGCATTCAACGTCGGGATCACAACAGAAATTGGCGCGCGCATGGTTCTGCCCCTTCTCACTTCGGCTTGCTCTGCCTATATCAGCCATAGACCTTAAAGGGAGGCGAAAATGCCCAACGCTCACAACCGCCGTTTGCTGCGCCTCACTGGTGCGGATGCCAGTGACTTCCTACAAGGTCTTATCACCAATGATATACGCAAAATCGATCACGGGCTCGTTTACGCTGCGATCCTGTCGCCACAGGGCAAGTACCTTGCGGATTTCTTCGTTTCCAAAGAGGGGAACGCTTTGATCCTCGATACGGATGACGCGCAAACCGATATGCTCGCGAAGCGTCTCACGATGTATAAGCTGCGTGCAGATGTCACGATTGAGACTGATCCCCGCGCCGTTTCACGTGGTCTTGGCGACCCTCCAAATGGCGCGTTCACTGACCCACGTAACAAGGCCCTCGGCTGGCGCGCATACGACGGACAGGCGGGCGATGCTGACGTCGACTGGCTTGCCCTCAACGTCGAGTACGCAGTCCCAAGCGCAGGGATCGAGCTTACGCCCGACAGCTACATCCTCGAAATGGGCCTTGAGCGCCTGAATGGTGTCGACTTCAAAAAAGGCTGCTACGTCGGCCAAGAAGTCACCGCGCGGATGAAGCACAAGACCAAACTCAAAAAAGGTCTCGCTCAGGTGGAAATCACTGGCTCTGCCCCCATCGGTACAGACATCACCACTGAGGATGGCAAGCCCGCTGGCACGCTTTTCAGCCAGACGCCGACACACGCGCTTGCCTATCTGCGCTTTGATCGCGCCACAGGACCTCTCAACGCAAAAGACGCGCAGATTACCTACGCGCCTTAAGTCGCAAAGAAGTGCCAATCGCGGCAAGAGCCGCTCATCAAGCGCGCGTAGCGCTCAATAGGATCAGGCGCGCTCGGAGTATTCCATAGTGTCTGTGTTCACCACGATGCTTTCATCCTGTCCCACGAATGGCGGCACCATGACCTTCACCCCATTGTCCAGGATCGCGGGCTTAAAGCTGTTCGCCGCTGTTTGACCCTTCACCACAGGCTCGGTCTCTTCAATCTTGCAGATTACCTTTTGTGGGATCTTCGCGTGCAGTGCTTCCGCTTCATGGAATTCGACCACAATCGTCATACCGTCTTGCAAGAAAGGACGGCGATCGCCGAGCAATTCCGCTGGCAATTCAATCTGCTCATAAGTCTCTGAATCCATGAAAACGAGCATGCCGTCGCTCTCATACAAGAACTGCTGGTCTTTTTGCTCAAGACGCACGCGCTCCACCTTGTCGGCACTGCGGAAGCGTTCGTTGAGTTTAGAGCCGTTGCGCAGGTTGCGCATTTCGACCTGTGCAAATGCGCCACCCTTTCCGGGCTTCACATGATCCACCTTCACCGCAGCCCAGAGGCCACCGTTGTGTTCAAGGACATTTCCAGGGCGAATCTCGTTTCCGTTAATCTTGGGCATATATGTCAAAACCATGTCAGAAGGTTGATGAAATCTTGATGCATCCTATATCTGGGAGGTAGCACCCATGCAAGAACGCTATATCTCGTGCTGCACCTGCAGCAAGCCATGCAATTTTTGCATAAGTGCTATGCAATAAGAGGGTATCCGAATCGGAGAGGATGAGTCATAAGAGCCTCTACGCCGGAAACACAAGAGCAAGAATAAGGATCGATATATGCGAGATTTCGTAGACGGTACTGCATACAATTCCGAGCAAGGCAATCGTGCCCGCAAGTTGTTCGCAGCAGTCGTTCTAGCAGCGCTCGACGATGCAATTGCCGACGATAAGAAATATGGAAACGGTCATGAGCAAATCGCTCGCTGGGCACGCTCACGCGATGGCCGTGAAGTCCTCTCTTGTGCGGGTATCGACCCAAACGAGCGTGTTGTTACAGGCCTCATGGACTTCGTCTCTAAGGGTGTGCGTACATCTGTTGCCCTGTCTCGCGAAGAGTCAGAGCGCCGCAACGCCGCACAGCAGGCAGAAGCCGCATAAACACCGCTTTCTCCTGAAAGCCAAAAGCGCCTCCGATCTGTTTTCGGGGGCGTTTTTATTTGTCTAAAAGACAAACATCCAAACTCGCGCCACCATCAATTCCATCGCAAGTAAGGCCAACGCCAAAACCCGCATTGGCCAGCCAGGAAAGCGGCGAAACAAAACAGCCACGCATATAAAGACGAGAGCGACTTCAAGCGGCTGCACCCATCCTGCGTGATGCGCGCGGTCCCAATAACTTACCGGGCTCTCAAACACCCAATTGCTTGCGGGCCAAAAATGCGGGCGACCGTCGGCATGATGAAGTGGGAAATCAAGCGCGATATGTAAAAGACCTGCCCCTGCAAACGCGATACCTGCGCGTGCTTTCCACCAAAGTGCAAACGCCAGAACCAATCCCCAGAGTAAAAACGAATTGTCGATCGCAAACACTGTCTGCCACGCGTCAGAAAAGTAGAGCTGTCCAAACACAACATTCGGTGGAATTTGTAGAATCACCAACGACACGCCTGCCATCACATAAAGCGATAAATCCGGCAGAAGTGCCCCAAAGGCCGAAGCCGCGGTCACTTTGCGACTATCGCGGCGCGAAAACGCGGCCAAACCCAAAATCAAATGCGCTGGTGTATTCATCGCTCTTTCTCTCACGGATGCTGCGCATTATGTCTGACGTGACATAAGGGGGCTGTCCATGACCAAAGCGATTATGATCCAAGGCGCGGGCTCGAATGTGGGCAAATCCATGTTGGTGGCTGGCATCGCACGCGCGTTCACGCTGCGCGGTCTTTCTGTAGCCCCTTTCAAGCCGCAAAACATGTCCAACAACGCAGCCGTGACCGTGGATGGTGGCGAAATTGGTCGCGCGCAGGCCTTGCAGGCATTGGCTTGTCGTAAAGACAGTCACACGGATATGAACCCCGTTTTATTGAAGCCCGAGAGCGATACAGGCGCTCAAATTGTGGTGCAGGGTCAGCGCTGGGACACACTGCGCGCGCGCGATTACGGCAAGATCAAACACAAGCTGATGCCACGTGTGCTAGAGAGTTTCCAACGGCTTGCACGCGATGTTGATCTGGTTGTCGTAGAGGGCGCGGGTAGCCCTGCAGAAGTGAACCTGCGCGCAGGCGACATTGCGAACATGGGTTTTGCACAAGCCGCAGGCGTGCCTGTGATCTTGACAGGTGACATTGATCGCGGCGGCGTCATCGCGCAGGTGGTGGGGACAAAAACCATCTTGCCAAAGGATGACGCAGACCGGATTAGCGGCTTTTGCATCAACAAGTTTCGCGGTGATGTGCGGCTCTTTGACGAAGGGCTGACAGCAATTTCCGATCATACGGATTGGCCGTCGCTTGGCGTCATCCCTTGGTTTGCGGACGCTTGGCGGTTGCCAGCAGAGGACGTCATGGACATCCGTTCGCACACCGGAGGGAGCTATAAAGTTGCCGTGCCGCGTTTGAGTCGGATCATGAATTTCGACGATCTTGATCCCTTGTCGGCAGAACCGAATGTAAGCGTCGAAATCATCGAGCAAGGACGTCCCCTACCCGGCGACGCGGACCTTATTTTGATACCTGGTTCCAAGGCGACCATCGCGGATCTTGCCTATTTTCGCGCGCAAGGTTGGGACGTTGATCTACACGCTCATGTTCGGCGCGGCGGCAAGGTTTTAGGGATTTGTGCAGGATATCAGATGCTTGGAAAAACCATTGGCGATCCTGACGGAATTGAGGGTGCACCGCAAACGGTTGATGGCCTCGGATTTTTGAACGTTGAAACAGTGATGATCCCGAAAAAGACCCTAGCGCGCACTCAGGCGCGGTACCTCGAAACGGGTGCGGAGCTTGAAGGCTATGAAATTCATCTTGGCGTGACAACTGGCGCGGATTGCGCGCGCCCTTGGCTCGAGGTGGATGGTCGCAATGAAGGCGCGTCAAGCGCAGATGGGCGCGTGCGCGGCACCTACTTGCATGGGCTGTTCACCTCAGATGAGTTTCGCGCAGATTTTCTTGAAGGTGGTGCCAAAAGCGAAATGAAATACGGCGAAACTGTCGAGCAAACACTCGATGCGCTTGCTGCTCATTTAGAAGAGCACATGGATCTTGATTTACTCTGGGAGCTTGCGCAGCCGGTTACGCTTTAGTCGAGTTCATTCGCGGCCAACGCTCTATAGATTTCACGTCGCACGAGCTTGCGAACATTGCGTGTGATCCGCTCACCCAGCGGGCCTTGCAGTTCTTGGCGTACGATTTCAGCGACCATATCGCGCAACATGTCTTCATCGAGCACACCAGTCACATCACCCGATGCAAGTAGCGTTTCGGAGGCGTTTTCGGCAATCTCTGTTTGAGCGGCGTCTACAGCTTCTGCGTGCGCGCGTTCAAATGCAGCCGCACCATCATTAAAGGCTGCAGTTTGCGACGGGTTGCTCGGGTCGGGCAAATCGCCCGTTGGCAAACCACTCACACGTTGTTCTTGGCTGTCTTCCCAAGGGAGCGACTTGCCGGGGCGGCCCGCATTCGCGCCATCATCGGCCCCGTCGGGTTCGAAATCTGTGTCAGAGCGAGAAATCAAAGCTTCGAGGGCAGCGATCTTGTCCTCGATCGTAACAGGCTCTTCAGCCGCTTCAATCGCTTCAACTTGCTCCGGTTCATCTAACGCAACTTCATCGGAAACTTGCTCTGTGACGACTTCAACCTCAACCACATCATCCGCGGGCTGATCTTCCACAAACTCAGCATCAGGCGTGGCCTGCTCGGCTGATGTTTGTTGTGTTTCAATGTCACGCGACAGCAATAACGTGTCACTATCTCCGTCAGACACATCTACTTCAGAAGGATTTTCATCAAACTGGGCATTTTCTTCATGCTGCGTAAGAATCAAAGCAGGCGTTGCGTCTTGCCCATCAGAGGACAAATCCGTCGTTTGCTCATCGTTCTGAGCGGTTTTTTCATCAACCTCAGGCTCGATACGCAAGGCAGGCGTCAGCACCAAAGCCGGTGGCGCGACTTTTGGGGCAGGCGTCGTGCTATCCGCATCGGACCAGCTGTTTTCCTGTTCTAATTCAACAGGTTGCGGCGGAACATCTGAAGAGAAACCGACCTCGCGATCAAGTTTTTCGCTTGCGCGTGCTTCATCAGAAACAAGTCGGCGAATAGAGGACAATACATCCTCAATTTCGATATTGATTACCGGATCTGACATAATTATTCCATTCTCGCCTCACGCGCAGAATAACGCCCTGTGCGGATTCTCACAACAGATAGAACCAATTAGCCGGAGTTTTACCTCCAGCTATGGCAATTAAGCGCTGAGATGCTCCAAATGCTATTTCTTACCGAGCGAGCGCATCACACGATCGAGCTTATCACCTTGCTTGCTGCGCGCAGGCGCGTCTTTGACAAGATTGTAATAAGCGGTGGGATCATACTGCTGCACAGGCAAGTTCAGGTGCTTGGCTGTGAGCAAACCCATCGAGGCGAGCGCGGAATAAGCAGCAATAAATTGATCCGTTTGAACTCCGATCAGTGCAGAGCGCGCATTGAGCAGCTCTTGCTCCGCGTTGAGCACATCAAGGGTCGTGCGTGACCCTACATTCGCCTCTTCGCGCACACCTCTGAAGGCAACTGTCGCTGCTCTTATCTGGCGTTGACTTGCTTCGATAGAGGCTGCGGCCACACGCAATTGCGCGAACGCGTTGCCGACGCCCTGTTCAAGCTGGTGCTTGGTGATATGCAACCCAGAGCGCGCAGCATCGCGACGCGCCATGGCTTGACGGATCAACGCTGGAAGTCTGCCACCTTGATAAATCGGAACAGTCGCTTCGAGCGAAACAGAGCCACTGTTGGTCTTGGTCTTAGCGGACAAGCTGCGCGACGTGTTCACGCCACCGCGCAGTCTGAGATTGCCGCGCGATGCTGCTTCTGCGCGCATCACATTCAAATCAGCCGCAGAAACATCGTGTTTCACGGCCTGCATGTCTGGATGATTGCGTACTGCAATCGCTTTGGCCTTATCGACGGAGTTGGCCGTTTTGGGCAAGCTACGTGGTGCACGCAAATTGCCGGGCTTATGACCCACCGCGGCACGATACTCTTCTTGCGCAGATATCAAACCGCCCTCGGCAGCAGCGAGTGCTGAGCGCGCTGCCGCGAGACGTGCCTCCGCAAGAGCGACATCCGTGCGTGTGATTTCACCCACTTCAAAGCGATCACGCGCCGCGCGCAGTTCTTGCGAAATCAAACGAACATTGCTTTGACGCAAAACCACTGTTTCTGTCGTGCGACGCACGTTCATATAGGCTTGGATCGCGCGCAGCAGCACGTTCTGCTCCAGCGACAGCAGGCGTGCACGTGTAGCGAGCACATTCTCTTTCGCAGCCTCAATCGCGATCTTGGACTGGCCACCATCGTAGATCAAAAGCTCCATCGCGATCCCGATGGTCGCAGCTGTGTTACCCGTATCGCTGATCGTTCCCAATGAAGAACTTGTCGTGCGCGAGAAGCTACGCCCGAGCGAGCCTGTGAAATTCACAATCGGGCGAAGCGAGGCCATGGCGATTGCGACGTCTTCATCAGCGGCGCGTAACAGTGCGCGGTTTTGTTCTAGCAAACCAGAGTGATTGAACGCACCAACCAAAGCATCCGAGAGCGTTTCCGCGTTGCTTGGTTGCGCCAGCATCAAAGTTACACCAAGCGCCACGCCCCAGCGTTTGGTTTTTGCTTTAAGGTCGAACATCGTGCCCCCAGAAACTTTCTCGCACCAATTTCTTTGATACGTCTGTCTTGTTACGCGCGTCAGAGCAGCTTCCGTCGCGCGTTTGTTCACTTGCGCTTAGAGCGCGAAATCTACAGCCTTTTCAAAGCCAGGTAGCACGGGCGCGCTTGCGTTGAACGCAAGCCTCCAGTTTAGCTGACCATCAATTTTGCGCGCGACACGCACTTCGCCCAATGCACCTGTCATAAAGAGCGCTCCGATGCGCCCGCCCTCTTTGAGCTGATCGGTGATGCTGGCAGGCACACTTTCTACGCCACCTTGCAGTACGATGACATCGTATGGGCCATGCTCGGGCGCACCCGCATGGAGAGCGGCAGTCTGTACAATCACATTGTCTGCCCCCGCATCGTTAAGAGCTGTTAGCGCGTCTTTTGCGAGATCCTCATCGCTTTCCACCGCGACAACCGCTTGCGCAATATGCGCCATCACGGCTGCAGAATATCCGTAGCCAGAACCGATCTCGAGCACGAGTTCATCGTTCTGCAGGTCCAATGCATCCAGCATCTTGGCCAGTGTGCGCGGCTCTAGCACAACACGGTTCGCGCCAAGTGTGATGTTGCCATCCACATAAGCGGCCTCGCGCCGCTCACGCGGCACAAAATTTTCGCGCGCCACGTTTAGCATCGCATCGATGATCGGAAATTTGGTGACATCTGAGGGCCGGACCTGTGTGTCCACCATCATAATACGCCGTGCTGCAAAATCAGACATTGGCTAAACTCGCTCGTTCAGAATCCTTTGATCTTTAGTGCCACATCAAGTGTCTCTCCACAACGGTCAGATATGCCTAGACCTTCCGAGAAATAGAGAGAATTCACATCTCTTGGTACTTGCAGCGATTTGTCAGATCGGCTATCTGCCCGATATCACTGGCTGGCGAGTTGGTAGAGTGGTTATGCAGCGGATTGCAAATCCGTGTACACCGGTTCGATTCCGGTACTCGCCTCCATTTAAAATCAACCACTTAGAGTATTCCTTCCCATGCTTGGGGCCCACCGTTTACAGGGGCGTTTACATTTTCTTGTCTTGAGACAGTGATTTTGCCCGATTGAGCTTGCACAAAACTGCATCGCTTTCGTCCGGGCTAACCTGCGCATAATGTTCGATAACCTGCGCCGCATAGCGCACTGACCACCCCATTAGGACCGCGATTTGGCGCAAAGATAAGTCTGCATTCAGCAATCTTGTCGCAGCTGTCCCACGGGTATCGGACAAAGTCTTCTCGCGACCATCGATCCATGGCGGAATTTGTGCCTCACGCCGCCACTTTGTGATCTGGTTTGACGCCCAACGAGCTGTCAGAGGCCTACCGAGCTCAGAAACTAGCAGTACTTCCTGCTCCTCCGGCGTCTCCGAGATCAGCTGCTCAAGCGCTGAAGTGGCCGGGATATAGGCGATCTGCCCGCGCTTGCTGGTGCGAAAGCGAAGGCGTTTGCCGTGCGGTGTGTCTTCGAATTGGTCCATTTTGACCTGAACCAGATCCGCTGCGCGCAAGCCAGTTTCACATCCTGCAGCCAAGATCCTCTTGACCCACTTTGGCGCATGCTTGTTAAACAGGGCGATATCCCCGTTCGTCCAGATGATTTCAGTGCGGTTCGATTGATAGAGTTTCTTGAGCTTGTGGCAGTGGTGCTCCTTAAGTTTTCCCTCTTCGACCGCCCAATTCAAAAGGCGGGTCGCATGCGTGCCCGCCATGTCATGCTGTTTGGGCGAGTGGAGCCATTTCTTGCGCCAAGAGCTGACCTCGCCTCTTGAGGCGCGTTCTTCGAACATCGCAACGGGATCCGCTTCAAACTCCTGGCGAAAGAATTCCAACCACTTGCGAATATCTGCTTTGGAACGCTCCGCCTTGGGTAATGATGCGCTGGAGAGAAAGTCGTCAACCAAATGGGTCGTCAGGTATTCAGCTGGACTGATCGGCATGCCACACTGTGAAAAAGCATGGAAAAATTCAGGCTCTTTGGGGTTTGGTTCTGTTCCTTCCCAGAATTTTGGACCACCCCGCCATGCATAGAAGTGATAACGAACACCGGATACGACTTTACGCCTCACGCGATGAACCCCTTTGGGTAAGTTACTTCTGGGCACGGCGCGCTCTCCGCTGTGTGACTAGGCTCGGCTGCAAAGCCTCCTCGCGCTCAGCCTCGCTTATCCCCTGAACAGCATCCAATCGCGCCCGAATAAGTTTTGGATCATACCACCCCCGTCGCCCTGGCACTGGAACGATGCCCGTCCTACGGCAGAAGTCGTAGAAGGACGCGCTCGGCTCACTGTATCCGAACAAAAGTGCCAGTTTCGGGGTTGGAATTAGCTGAATTTGGCTTGGGCTCATTTCTCAGCCCCCGGACATGAGGAATCCTGTCGCAACATGGCCGCCCGCAGGCAGGTCACAACTTGCGCTCCCTGCGAACGCAGGTTCCGCACCGCTTCCTCTTCAAGCCAGGCTTTGACGTCCGCTGGCAGGTTAAGCTTGAACTGGGTTGTCTTCATATCTACACCTCAGAATCTGGACATTAAATGTCCATATCATTGGGGACAAATATTGTCCATACTGGAATCATGAAAGATGAAGCGTTACTCCAATTCAAACTCTTGCTTCCCGCCGCGCTCAAAAAGCGGCTGGAAACGCATGCCGCGCTCAATCGGCGCAGCATGTCTCAAGAAATCGTTGTCGCACTAGAAGAGAAATATCCTGCCGGAGAACCCGATGCGAGGTCTGACCCCGCCGCGCGCCTTCTGTTCTGGCTTGCCAAACGGATTCGCCGAAGAAATCCTAAACCCGGCTCACCCAGAGACAAGCAAGCTGCGCTATACGAGCGTATTGCAGGGGATATCGCGGAACGCATGAAGGACATCGGGGAATAACCCTAGTAGGCCACCCACTCGTATCCGTGGTTGCCTTCGTGATCTTCCCATTCCACGCCAACCCCGCGCCGCCAATTCGATGACGTGCAACGACGCGATGGCAGAACCCACTGTGGGGCGGCCGCTGGTGTCGTGCGCTGCCAGCCAAATTCACCCTGCGCGCCATAGGTCCCGAGCCGCATATTGTGGCGTTCTGAGCAATTGTCGTCGCGGCCACGTTCTCGATGGCTGTAATGCCGAACATCCCAAACGCGGATCGAGCGTACGAATTCGAACTCCAGGCCGCTGATGTCGATATCGGCGCTGCCTTCCACCACTTGCGCCAAGATAAATCGGCCAAGAGGTGGGCCAATTTGGTCGTTGGCGCTCCAAACTTTGGGTGCCGTACTTTGCAACGGACCTCGGTCGGCCACCCCCATCGGACAGCGCCAAATTTGTAACGGCGGCTCAATTGGCCACGGCGTGATCCGCCGGATGAACACAGCGCGCGCATACGTGCATTCGGCCGAGGCTGGCCAGCCGCCTGCGAGGCAAAGGAGGATCGCACAATCGACCGGATAGGCCTGGGCGGGTTGCGTGGTTACCAAGGACGCCAGCGAAAGCGTGGCCGCCCTTAGTAATTTGTGGATCAAGCCCTTCACCATAAGAAATCCCTCCCGCACTCAATACAATAATATTGCGTCATTGTTCTTCAGCCTTCCTTCTAAGGACCGTTCGAGCAAGAGGTTGGACTGCGGTGCCATCATTTTGTTGAATATATTCCGTAGAGTGCAGGGGTTGTTTCGGTCGAAATCGGCGCATGAATGCAAGCGAACTCATCGGGTTAAATATCCAAAACCTCAGGCAATCGCGCAAGTGGAGCCAGGAACGCCTTGCGGCTGAGGCTGGCATCGATCGAAGCTATGTGAGCCTGATCGAACACGGGCAGTCGTCCCCGACGGCAAAAAAACTGGAACAGATCGCAAAGGCGCTCGGTGTTAGCGTCCAAGCGCTTCATCACGAGCGAGGTGTAAACGTGCCAATTTCTCATGAACAGCGGCTCGAGGCAGAGCCCGTCGCGAAGCTGATTTGCCCCAAAACCGGCGTCAAGATGGGTGAAGTTTATGTTTGGGACAACGGAGAGCATCAGTTGTCTGTCCGCCCTGAGTTCGAAGAGCGGTTCTTCCCCAAAGAGGGCATGTAAGGCTGCGCACTACTCACTCCCCTAGCAATTCCAGCATCCGCGAATAGGCCTCGGTGGCCCGCTGCGCCTCGAAGAACGCGCGGTTTCGCTCTTGATCAAGACAGTGGAAGTAAGCGTTTGCATCCGCGAAGTAGGTCTCGAAGTCTGCGCGCAGAATGTCGGCATAAATGCGGGTATCAACCGGATCAAAAGGCAAAAACGGCACAGCGGGTGCCACGCAGCCCTGCGCAAATCCCGGCGTGATCGATACCATTATCCAGACCGCCAATTTCCATGTTCTCATTGCTGTCGTCATGACTTGGTTTTTTGGATCCGCTGCAGTATTATTCTTTGAATGCATGAAGGCCGTGTTGCGCTGCAATATCACGCTTGATTGCAAGATTATAATACTGTAGTGCTTGGCCTGTCCATGAGGGACAGCCGGGCGCTCCGTTAATTTATGGAGGCCCGGATCACATGAACTGGATGCAAGACGCCCCAAATGTTGTCAGCGAAGACGGACTGCGTAAATTCCTTGGTGAGGGCCACAGCTGCGATGTGCTGTGCCGGGTCACGCCCGAGCGCACGTCGGCACAATGGTCTGGCGTCTGGACTGTGCATTGCGGTGCCCCCGATGGCGAACGCCGCCTCTTGGTTACGGCCCGTAACAACATGGTCGCGCGCGAGTTCAAGACGATCAACGGGCTCACAAGCTTCGTGGCCAGCCTTGGCTTTGATCTGGTCTCGATTCCGATGGTCGAAGGCAAAGTCGCATCGCACACGCTTTCCAAGGACAAGTAATTCCCTCGCACTTCTAACTTGTACTGCCCTACTGATCTCCTCCCCGGCAGATGCAGAGGGCTTTGTGCTCGCTATGGCTTCAGATGGTCAACTGGCAGCACAATCCCCGCAAGTAGGGTTTGCACAAAGCTATGTCGCGGGTCGACCGGCAAACATCAGCGGCGGCGGAGGCCGCTCTGCGTGCAGATCTTGATGAGCGCGCGCGGCAAATCCAGCGCCTGCAGACAGATCTGGAACTCGCGCAACTCGAAGCCCCAACCACCCCGCGCCAACCCGGACCCTCGGCCGAAGACCTGCGCCTGCAAGAGCTGGAGGCGCGGCGGCAAGCCGAGCGCGCCATTCTCGAGGCCCGCATCGCCAGCCCGATCATCGCCTTCGGTTCCAGCGGAGGAGGTACTGATGAAAGCGCGGCTGAGCAGCGCCGCCTCGATGGTGAGACGGAATTCGTCCGCAATGGCGCGCAGCCAGCAACCGTTACCCAGGCCCAGACGATCGTGAACCCGTCCAACACGGTTGTGCAGGGCACGATGATCCAGGCCGCGCTGGAAACCGCCATCGACAGCCAGCTTGCTGGTCCCGTCCGCGCGCTCGTCTCCGAAGACGTCCATGCCTATGACGGATCCCGCGTGCTTATCCCGAGAGGATCGCGACTGATCGGGCGGTATCAATCCGGCGTGGATATCGCACAGCAGCGGATCACAATCGCCTGGGACCGGATCATCCTGCCAGACAACCAGAGCTTCGAGATCAGCGCCTTTGGCGGCGACGAACTGGGCCGCTCCGGCACCACCGGTTTTGTTGACAGCCGGTTTGGCACGCGCTTTGGATCGGCCGCGCTGATTTCGCTGATTGGGACTCTCCCAAGTGTGGCAGCCGAGTCCACCGATGATGAGCGCACGGCTGAAGCCCTCGAAGGCACTGCCGAAAGCCTGCAGGACAGCGCTCAAGGTGTGATTGGCGAGTATCTTGCGCTCGCGCCCGTCATCTATGTCGACCAAGGCGCGCGCGTCACCGTCACGGTCGACCGCGATCTGGAGATCTTCTGAGACATGGGTGCCAGTTACCTGCAAAGCTCCCTCGACCAACTGCCCGCCGCGCGCGATCCCAAGCTCATCGAGCTGTGTATCAACCCTGACGGCACGGTCTGGGGCGAGATGCAGGGTGATCATTTCATGCGTGCGCTGGATATGCGCCTTACGCCCCATGCCGCACAAGATCTCGGCGCGCAAATTGCCTCCGCTGCCAACACCACGCTCAGCCAGGCAAAACCCATCGTGTCCGTCAGTATCCTCTACCGGGACAGGCCGATCCGCGCCCAAGTGATCCAGCCACCCGCCGTCGAAGGCGGCTTTGCGATTTCACTGCGGTTTTTTGCCGACCTGCCGCTCGACAAGATCCAGCTGACGTATCTCTTTGGATCCGAACGCAGTTCCGAAGCCACGCGTCGCGCGCGCAACACAGAGTTGCGCACCGTCGTCGCCACAGGCGATATCGAGGCCGCCATCGCCTTCTGCGTCAGCCACAAGCTCAACATGATCGTCTCGGGTGGCACCTCCACCGGCAAGACCGTCACCGCACGCAAGATCCTATCCTTTGTTCCCGAGGCCGAGCGCCTGATCACGATTGAGGACGCGGCCGAGCTGATGCCCACACAGCCCAATACCGTGACGCTGATGGCCGATCGAGAGGCACGCGAGCGCAGCGCAGATCAGCTGCTGACCGCGACCCTGCGCATGCGACCCGACCGGATTGTTCTGGGCGAGGTCCGCGGCAAGGAGGCCATGACCTTCCTCGAGGCGATCAATACCGGCCATGGCGGATCGCTCACCACGCTGCATGCCGAGACCCCACAGCTCGCAATCCAGCGCCTCGCAATCGCGGCGCTCAAGACCGATGTCCCCATGACCTACCAGGATATGATCCATTACATCACCCGCTCGATCGACGTGATCATCCAAGCTGGACGCCACGCGCGCGCGGGATCACCGAGTTCTACTTGCCCAGCGTTGAAACAGAAAAAACTGAGACCGCAGATGTTTGAATACCTCACACGCAAGATCAATACAGGCCGCAAGAAACCGCAAACTTATGCCGAGGAGCTGAATGCCCTCGGGCGCGAGGGCTGGGAGCTTGTTGCCGTGACACCGGATTTTGACGGCGAGCATATCCTCACCGCGTTTCTGAAGCGGCCGCTGAAGGCCGCGCACTGATCGAAGCAAAAGAGCGAGGCGGATCCGATGGGCGTTGTCACCTGGATGGTAGAGACCACAGACGGTTATCTTGACGGGGCGGCCGAGACGACCTTTGGCACCGTCGCCAGCCAGGTAGGCGGTATCATTGCCGTGGGCTCAACCCTCGCCGTCATTGGCCTCTTCGTAAACATGGTCCTGCAGGTGCGGTCGGTTGATGGCCGCACCGCTTTCTGGTTTGCCATCAAGCTCATGCTGATCACGCTCTTTGCGCTCAACTGGGTGCAGTTCAACACCATTGCGGGTGCCATCACAAATGGTCTTGATCAGCTGGCTGGCGGTATGATCGTGGGCCTTGGCGGCGGTGGTGCAGGATCCGCCTATTTTGCCGCCGCCTTCGATGATCTCATCGCTGAGTTCGGAAACTACCTCAATACCGCGGGCGACAATATGCACTGGATGGCCGGGGCACTCATTGGTGCCATAGGCGCGTTTCTGCTCGGCATCATCGGCGCGCTCTGCGGGCTGGTATTGATCTTTGCCAAAATTATGCTGGCCTTCATGATCGGCATCGCGCCAATCATGATCGCGCTATCGCTCTTCGACGTGACCAAGGATTATTTCCTGCGCTGGCTGTCCTCCACCGTCTCCTAAGCGCTCTACCCGCTGGTCATCGCGGGTGTTTTTTCCACCGTGGTCGGCATGTCGCAGTCCTTGCTGGCCGAGCTTGGTGATCCCGACGGGGCCAGTAACATCGGTGCGCTCATCCCCTTCTTCATGATGATGTTCCTCGCCGGTGGCATGATCGTCGCCACACCGCTGATCGTCCGCGCAATCTCGGGCAACTTGATGATGGCAGGTCCGCCAAGCATGCCCGGCGTCAGCGGGTTCGCAAAAGGCGTGGCTGGAACCAGAGGATCGCGCGCACGGGCGCGGTTCGGCACGCAGTCAGCTGGGGAAATCGCGGGTACGGGTGTGCGGCAGGCCGGTAGTGCTGCCGCTTCACTGGTTCAGAAGGTGTCGGAGAGGTCAAAAAGGTTGGAATGAATTGGCCCGCGACGCCTTGGGTTGGGGCTGTCCCCCATCTGAAGCCAGTCTTGTTATCGCAGCTACGAAAAGTGTTCGCATTTTGTTCTGATGCAATGTAAACTGGCAAGAGATAAGATGTAAAAGCTTGCGAACATGCGTTGAACGACATCGGTGCGTGGCTGCAAGTTTGGAAAACTGGGTTCTTGAAATGACGAATACTCAAATGGGCCATATATTCTTGCCGACTGTATCGCGCTGTGGCTATTTCCAAATGCTGGACGTGGACGCATGATTACTCAGCCGCCTCATATCTACAATGCCACTGCCGGGCTACCTGCAGGGTGGAACTGATATGGGCGGATCGATTGTTATTGCCGAAAAACCCTCACAGGCACGCAACCTACGCGAAGCGTTGGGAAACCGCTATGGTCGGATATTGTCCGCACGCGGGCACATCTTCAAACTGGCAGAGCCCGCTGAAGTCAACGACGCTTGGAAGAAGTGGTCTTATGAGGTGTTGCGCCCTGAAGCTGGATTTTATCCGCTGCGCCCGGACAACAGCCATGGCAAAGACAAGCTGATTGCAGAAATCAAGGCGGCCCTGAAAGAAGCTGACCGCGTGATTATCGCAACCGACTGTGACCGCGAGGGTCAGGCCATCGGTGAAAACATCCTTCGCTACTTCAAATTCAAGGGTGAGGTGCTCCGGGCAATGTTTTCTGCGGAAGACCCAGCCTCCCTGCGACAATCATTCGAGACCTTGAAGCCCAATGAGCACTTCAGACCGCTTTACGCTGCTGCCGTGGCGCGCGCGCAGAGTGATCAGATTGCCAACCTGACAGCCACACGTGCTGTGACGATTGCCCTCAAGCCGCATGGCATGAAGGGGGCCATTGGCATCGGCCGAGTCAAAACCCCAACCATGGGGATCGTCTGCGCAAGGGAGCGCGAGATCAGAGGTTTTGAGCCAAGGCCCTATTTTGATCTTTGGGTTGATGTCAGTGACGGCAAAGAGGTCCTGCGCCTCAAGCACTTCCCTGCGCACGAAGCCCGGGTTTTTGATCAGGATTTGGCGCAAAGGATCATCGCATCCTTTGATCCTTGGAAAGGCCCTTTGCAGGTTACCTTTGAGAAAAAGAAGCAACCGCCGCCACGCCTGATGGATTTGCCGCTCTTGCAGCAACGTGCGGCGCGCTGGGGCTGGTCGGCACAAAAAACGCTTGATGTGGCACAGAAGCTTTATGAGACCCACAAGGTTACGACGTACCCTCGGGCTGAGACCAAATATTTGCCGGAAGCCGAAAAGCAAAATGCCCAAGCCATGCTCGATGGCCTGCGGGAGCTGCCGTTTGTCAAAGTGGCCTACCGGACACCAACATATCGCATGGGCAAGCGAGGCTGCTTTTCTGATGAAGGGCTTGCGGGGGCTTCGCACCATGCGATTATTCCGAACTTCAAGACCCGAGATAAATGGGCGCGTGTGCTCCGGGCAATGGCCGGCGATGAGCGTCGTCTTTTTGAACTGATCGCACTGAGCTATACCGCAGCCATTGGGCCGGACCGTCTTTATGACCGCACAGAAATCTCGTTGATGGCTGGACAGCGCAAGTTTGCCGCAAGTGGTATTGTCGAACGGCAACCAGGCTGGCGAGAGGCGCTCGGCGCGGACCCTGATGCCAGCAAGAAGAGCGACGCCGAGGCTGCGGCCATCCTGCCGCCCTGGAAAGACCGCCAGATAGTCGATGCCGTCAAAGCCGGGGCGGATAAAAAGACGACCAAGCCACCAGCACGGTTCAATGAAGGCACCTTGATCAAAGCAATGCAGGAAGCGTGGAAATATGCCCGTGATCCAAAAACAGCGGAGCGCCTAAAAGGGGCTGCCGGGATCGGAACGCCAGCGACGCGCGCCTCCATTCTCGAGGGGCTAAAAACCCAGAACCTGTTTGAGGTCATTGATAAGCATCTAGCGCCAAGCACCCTCGCACTGGCGATCTACGACGTTCTGCTGAAAGAGGCCCCCGAAATCCTTGATCCAGCTGCGACGGCTGAAATGGAGCTGGCTCTTGATGGTATTCTCAAAGGGGAGCAGGATCCACGCACTGTGGTCGACACAATTGTGGCCCGCGCGGCGGCCTTGGCCGCAAAGATGGAGCAGCGCGGCCAGTCAGGCACCAAGCTCGATATTGATTTTACTGCCAAACCAAGCCCAAAGATGCTTCAGGCCGCACGCGCCAAAGCGAAGCGGATGGGGACACGCTTGCCCAATGGCGCAACAACTGACCGCAAGATCTGTTCGGAATTCCTCGGGCCGCGACCGCAAGGAAACGGTCCAAGTGATGCCCAGCTGGCCTTTGCGCGCAAGATTGCCAATGACGCGAACGTCGACTTGCCGGACGCAATCCTTGGAGATCGCGCAGCCCTTTCTGCCTTTATCAAAAAGAACAAAGGGAAGTTGCCAAAGCGCGGCGCGAAGTCTGAGGGTATCAAAGATAAGCATGATCGACGGTAAGAGAGAGCAGCGATGAGCAGTGCGAAGAAATCATGGAAAGACGTCAAACCGGTGCTGTCGGGGTTTTCTTCCGCCCAACTTCTGGGGTTGGTCCAGGACCTATACCGCCTGAATGCAGAAAACGCGTCCTTCATGCATTCCCGTTTCTTGAGTGAAGTGGTCCGGCAAAACTGGACAGCGTGCTAAGATGTATCCAACCTTGAAGACAGGATACACAAATGACGAAGAGACGCAGTTTTTCAGACAAGTTTAAGGCTACGGTGGCGCTTGAGGCGCTCC
>Ga0206127_1002265_pt1 | contig 19334 bp, 9 predicted proteins | sample Helgoland_Spring_6_FD_148646 | JGI IMG/M metagenome (GOLD analysis project Ga0206127, IMG submission 148646) | Pelagic subsurface seawater microbial communities from Kabeltonne, Helgoland, North Sea - Helgoland_Spring_Bloom_20160419_1 | ecosystem: Environmental > Aquatic > Marine > Epipelagic ...
TGAAATATGAAGAGATTTCTGAAATACTAGAAACAAGTGTCGGAGGATTAAAAGCGTCTTATCATCATGCAGTAAAAAAAATAAAGAATGAACTCGAAAAATAAGCATAACGGATATAAAGTTCCAGAAGGCTACTTTCAGAAGCAAAGCAATCTGCTAGATGAACTGGTTTCTATTTCAGGGGTCGAATTTAGCTACAAAGTACCTGAAGGGTATTTTGAGCAATCAGAAAAAAATCTTTTAAAACTCATCACAAAGAGGCCCAAAAACAAAATAATCCAGCTAATACCTTATGCAGCTTTAATTGCAGCTTGCTTAATAATGATTCTATTACTAAATAATCCGCCAGAAGAAATTAACAGCAACGCGTTTGTTGAAAGTTATTTAGAAGAACAAGAAAATAATTTAACCACAAATGAATTACTTGAACTCATATCAATCGATGAAATTATTTTTAAATCAATTGTATTCGAAGATTTCAGTTCCGAAACTATATTCGAATTACAACAAGCTTATGATCCTGACTTTAACCTAATATACGAAGACTATGATGATTAAAAACGCACAACTTTACCTCCTATTATTACTAATAAGCACTAGTGTATGGGGACAAACAAAAGAAAAGAGAATGAGTTTCGAGCGTCTAAAAGCGTTGAAAATAAATTACATTATTGAACAAGTAGATCTAAATACAGAAGAAGAATCTTTTGTCTGGAGTGCTTTCGATAAATACGAAAAAACAGTTTATATAAAATATAATAAAAAAATGAAGTCTTTAAGATACAAGACATTCAAAAATCTAGATGAACTGTCCGAGGAGAAAGCAGTAGAAGCCCTAGATTCATTAATTCATTTTAGAGCTCAAAAAGAACTACAGGACCGAGAGTTTATGAAAGTTCTTAGAAGTAGGCTGACTGCAAAACAAGTTGTTGAAATCCATGTTGCTGAAGAAAAATTTCAAAGAAAAATGGTACATCATTCAAGAAATAAAAAAAACATACCATAAAATGCATCCAGCTCAAAAGGGAGACGTAAATTTGCGTCCTGATGAGAAAATTATATAGAATTACAGCTCAAGGTATTGTAGAAACCCTAAAATCTACCCTTACAACCAACGCTCGAGCTACGCGTATTTTGGAAAAACTAAACCTAGCAAATCCAAAATGGGGATCTGGCGATCGAAACACAGTACACAAGGCAACTTATGACATTCTTAGATGGAAAAGCTATTATACTTTTTTAGCTAATCTAAAAGAAGATGCAAGTGAAAAAGAAATTCATTGGGAACTTCTCGGAGTTTGGCTCATAATCAATGGACTTGAAGTTCCTGATTGGGAAGAATTCAAAAATATAGATGCTAAGGAAATAAAAGCAAGACAAAAAGAAAAGACCACAGCTGAAATTTCCAAATCAATGCCTGTTTGGCTTTACGAAAAAGGTAAAGTAGAATTGTCTAAGGAATGGAACATCGAGTTAGACGCTTTGAACCTTGAGGCTAAATTAATCTTAAGAGTCAATCGAATTGTAATTTCTCCCAAAAAACTACAAGAAGAATTATTAACAAAACACAGTATTGAGACGCACCAAATTAAAGGTTATGATGATGCCTTACTTTTAGATAAACGAAAAAACCTAAGAAAAAACCCATTATACTTAAAGGGTTGTTTTGAAATTCAGGATGCAAATTCGCAAAAAATAGCCCCTTTTACAGAAGTTAAACCAGGAATGAAAGTTATAGATGGCTGTGCAGGAGCAGGTGGTAAAACGTTACATATTGCTTCTTTAATGCGAAACAAAGGAGAGATTATAGCCCTGGATGTTGAAATAAATAAGCTCAAGGAACTCTCTAGACGAGCAAGAAGAAATAAAGTAAAAGCTATTAAAAACACTTGGGTACCCGATGCTCAATACAAATCTACACTTACAAACTGGGCAGACCGAGTATTAATTGATGCACCTTGTAGTGGTTTGGGTACATTAAAACGAAACCCCGACTTGAAATGGAAGCTTACAGAAGAAAGAATTTCTGAAGTTATTGAACTACAGCAAAAAATTTTATTAGAACAATCAAAATGGGTTAAAGGAGGTGGAAAACTGATCTATGTTACCTGCTCTATTTTACCAAGTGAAAATCAAAATCAAATTGCTTGGTTCCTTAAACAACCCGAAGGTGCTGGTTATATTCTAGAAAAAGAGGAAATGCTTTATTCACATCAAACAGGTTTTGATGGATTTTATGCGGCACGACTTATTCGGAATAGTTGTGAATAACATTAGTAAAACTGTATGAAAAACGATGGTATTTGAGATGTTTGCTTGTGTAAAAAATATGTAAATTTACATCCTAGAAATACGTAATACCTATGATCCATTTTTTTGGCTTACCTCAAGAGGAAATCTTCGCCGTTGAAACTAACCTAGCTTTGTCTTCTGACTCAGAAAAAAAAATACAATGGCTGTTTGGAGATCTTCCCCTCATTGACTCAAAAAATATAAAAGGAAGTTATTTTGGGCCTCGAGCAACGATGATTACTCCTTGGAGTACAAACGCTGTTGAGATTACTCAAAACATGGGGATTAAAGGGATTACCCGCATTGAAAAGTATATTCCAGAAACGAAAATTGATGTTGTTGACTATATGTTAGTTCAACGATTTGATGCATTAAACGAAAGTTTATTTAAAATAGAACTTGACCCGGAAAAAGTAAAAATTATTGAAGGTATTGCTGATTTCAATTCTTCTGAAGGTTTAGCAATGAACGACGATGAAGTTGAATATCTTAATTCGTTATCTAAACAACTTGGACGTTCATTAACTGATTCCGAAGTATTTGGATTTTCTCAGGTAAATTCAGAACACTGTAGACACAAAATTTTCAACGGGACTTTTGTTATTGATCAAGAAGAAAAAGAGAAAAGTCTTTTCCAAATGATTAAGGAAACTGCAAAACAAAATCCGAACAGCATTGTTTCGGCTTACAAAGACAATGTTGCCTTTATCGAAGGCCCCACCATAGATCAATTTGCTCCTGAAAAAGGAGATGTTCCGAGCTCCTATCGTACCCAATCAATCGAAACTGTTCTTTCTTTGAAAGCAGAAACGCACAACTTCCCTACCACTGTCGAACCCTTTAATGGTGCAGCAACTGGTTCTGGAGGTGAAATTAGGGACCGTTTGGCAGGTGGAAAGGGTTCTTTACCATTAGCTGGAACTGCCGTGTACATGACCCCTTATTCTAGAGTCGCTGAAAACAGGGCTTGGGAAAATGGCTTTAAAAAAAGAGATTGGTTATATCAAACACCTTTAGAAATTTTAATAAAAGCATCTAACGGAGCGTCAGATTTTGGAAATAAATTTGGTCAACCTTTAATCACTGGATCTGTTTTAACTTTCGAGCATCAAGAAGGAAATCATAAACTTGGATTTGACAAAGTTATTATGCAAGCAGGTGGAATTGGATTTGGAAAAAAAGATCAAGCTCAAAAAAGCATTCCTAAAAAAGGAGATCGCATCATTATTTTAGGTGGTGATAACTATAGGATCGGAATGGGTGGAGCTGCAGTCTCTTCTGCAGATACTGGTGCATTTGGAAGTTCAATAGAACTTAATGCAATTCAGCGCTCTAATCCAGAAATGCAAAAAAGAGTTGCAAATGCCATTCGTTCTTTGGTAGAAAGTACACATAACCCTATAATTTCGATTCATGATCATGGGGCTGGAGGACACTTAAATTGTTTATCTGAATTAGTCGAAGAAACTGGAGGTGTCATCAATATCGATAAACTACCTCTTGGAGACCCTACACTATCAGCAAAAGAAATTATTGGAAATGAATCCCAAGAAAGAATGGGACTTATTTTAAAAGAAGAAGACGCTCGGATTTTAGAGAAAATTGCAAACAGAGAGCGTGCACCATTCTATGACGTTGGCGTTGTAACCGACGACAAACATTTTTCTTTTCATTCCGAAAAAACTGATGAAACACCAATTGACCTAGATCTAAGTGCACTTTTTGGAAGCTCACCTAAAACCTTAATGCAAGACAACGCTTTGGTGGCAGATTTTAAAGAAATTGAATATAAAGTGTCTGATTTAAATACCTATCTAAATCAGGTTTTACAAATAGAAGCTGTAGCCTGCAAAGATTGGCTAACAAACAAAGTTGACCGCTGTGTAACGGGAAGAGTAGCTCAACAACAATGCATTGGAGAACTTCAGCTTCCTTTGAGTAATTGCGGTGTAATGGCTTTAGATTTTACAGGAACAAGTGGTATAGCGACTTCTTTAGGTCACGCTCCTTTATCTGGGCTTATTGATCCTAAAGCTGGAAGTGTCAATGCTATTGCAGAGTCACTCACCAACTTGGTTTGGGCTCCGCTAACAAATGGATTAACTTCTATTTCACTATCAGCCAACTGGATGTGGCCTTGTAATAATCCTGGGGAAGATGCTCGACTATATCAAGCTGTTGAAGCTTGTTCTGAATTTGCTATTGCGCTAGGAATTAATATTCCTACTGGAAAGGACTCTCTTTCCATGAAACAAAAATACAAAGACCAAGAAGTAAAAGCCCCAGGAACCGTTATCATATCTGCAGCTGGAGAATGTAATGATGTTACAAACATAATTAAACCCGTTTTGAAATCGAATGGTGGTGCTCTGTACTATCTAGACATATCCCAGGATGAATTTCACTTAGGAGGCTCTTCTTTCGCACAAACTAGAAATGCTATAGGAACAGAAGTTCCTTCTGTAAAAGATGCTGCTTACTTTGGTAAAGCATTTAATATGCTTCAAGAATTAATTAAAACAAATGTTTTAAGTGCTGGGCACGATATTGGTTCTGGTGGACTTATAACTTCTCTTTTGGAACTTTGTTTTCCTAGCCTAGGTGTTGGACTTGATGTTGATTTAAGTAACCTAGGAGAAGCAGATATAGTACGAGTTTTGTTTTCAGAAAAAATTGGAGTTCTGATTCAATCGAATACAGATTTACAAGCTCATTTTGAAGCTGCTGGAATAAAGTGTACCAAAATTGGTTCTGTAAATTCTGAAGCAAAATTAACACTTAAAAACTATGATTTCAAAACTGATTTCTCAATAAAGGAATTAAGAAAAACCTGGTATCAAACCTCTGCACTCCTAGATGCTGAGCAAACAGAAAAAACTTGTTCAATTGAACGTTTTAAGAACGTGGATCAACAACCACTTCAATATAAATTTCCTAAGAACTTTACAGGTAAATTAAGAGCAACTCCAACTCATAAAATCAAAGCCGCCGTTATTCGTGAAAAAGGAAGTAATTCTGAAAGAGAAATGGCTTACGCCATGCACATTGCCGGGTTTGAAGTTCGTGATGTGCATATGACCGACTTGATCGAAGGGAGAGAAACTCTAGAAAACATCAACTTTATTGTTGCTGTGGGAGGTTTTTCAAACTCAGACGTATTAGGATCCGCCAAAGGTTGGGCAGGTGCTTTCAAATATAATGCTAAAGCAAAAAAAGCTTTAGATAGTTTCTTTGCTAGACCCGACACCCTATCACTAGGAGTTTGTAATGGATGTCAATTATTTATTGAACTGGGATTGATTAATCCAGATCATATTGAAAAGCCTAAAATGCTACATAACGATTCAGGAAAATTCGAATGTATCTTTACATCGGTTACGCTTCAAGAAAGTAGTTCTATTTTACTTAAAGGAATGGAAGGAAGTACTCTCGGAATTTGGGCTGCTCACGGGGAAGGAAAATTTACTTTTCCACAAAATGAAGATCAATATCAAATCTCAGGAAAGTATGCCTACGAAGGCTATCCTGCAAATCCTAATGGGTCGGATTACAACGCAGCAATGCTTTGTAGCGATGATGGACGTCATTTAGTTATGATGCCTCACCTAGAACGCTCTACTTTTCCTTGGAATTGGGGACATTATGAAGCCGACAGAAATGATGAAGTATCTCCATGGATGACAAGCCTTGTTAATGCATACAACTGGTTGAAGAATTAATTTTTTTTATAAATTAAATTTTCATTGTAGACTATTTTACTTTCATTCTTTAAAATATTTGGGTACATTTAGTAACTAATTTTTTAACAATGAATCCGACTAGATTATTTGATTTTTTAGAAATACAAAGAAAAAATGTTCCTTTAAAAAAGTGCTTGACAACTAAATACGATGGTCTTTGGACAAGTATTTCTACAGAAGAATTCTATCAAAAAGTACAGCAAGTAAGCAGATCCCTTATTAAACTTGGGGTAAAAAAAGGAGATAAAATTGCCTTAATTTCTACCAACAACAGAACAGAGTGGTGTATCATGGACCTCGGTATTCTTCAGCTTGGAGCAGTAACTGTTCCAATCTACCCTACTATTACAGCTCCAGAATATGAATATGTACTCAATCATTCGGAAAGCAAGTTTTGTTTTATTTCTGATGTAGAAATCCTGAATAAATTAAACTCTGTTCGAAAAGCAATACCAAAACTTAATGAAGTATATTCTTTTGACTCTATTTCCGACTGTCTCTCTTGGACAGAACTACTTAGTGATGCAGAGGATAAAGAAACACAAGAATTAGTTGTTGCTGCTAAAGTAGCTGTTGATCCGGAAAATCTTGCAACTATAATATACACTTCAGGTACAACTGGAGTTCCAAAAGGAGTTATGCTAAATCACAGAAACGTGGTTTCTAATGTTATATCAAGTGCCAAAAGATTACCTCTTGAACTTGGAAAAACTCATGCGTTAAGCTTTTTACCAGTTTGTCATATATATGAGCGGGTAATTCTATACATATACTACTATCAAGGGATTGGAATACATTTTGCAGAATCGATTGAAAAAATATCTGAGAATCTACAAGAAGTAAAACCCTATTTCATGACTGCTGTTCCCAGACTTCTTGAAAAAGTTTACGACAAAATATATGCTCGAGGAGCAGATTTAGATGGAGTTAAGAAAAAACTTTTCTATTGGGCTGTAGATCTTGGGTTAAAATATGAACCTTATGGTGCAAATGGATTTTGGTATGAGTTTAAACTAAAAATCGCACAAAAACTTATTTTCTCTAAATGGAAAGCAGCTTTAGGCGGGAATTTACATACCATAAGTTCTGGAAGTGCAGCACTTCAGCCAAGATTGGCGCGTGTTTTTAGTGCCGCTGGGATTACCATTTCTGAAGGTTATGGTTTAACTGAAACTTCACCTGTACTAACGGTAAGTGATATCAATAACCGAGGTCTAAAATTTGGTTGTGTTGGAAAAGCAATTGAAGGTGTTGAACTTAAAATTGCTAAGGACGGAGAGATTCTATGTAAAGGACCCAACATTATGCAGGGTTATTATAAAGATGAAGTAAAAACCGCAGAAGTAATTAAAGATGGATATTTCCATACCGGAGATATTGGTGAAATTGACTCCGAAGGTTTTCTAAAAATCACGGACCGGAAAAAACAACTATTCAAAACCTCTGGAGGGAAATATATTGCTCCTCAATTGATTGAAAACAAAATGAAGCAATCCCTATTTATTGAACAAATAATGGTGATCGGTGAGGCTCAGAAAATGCCAGCAGCTCTAATTCAGCCAGCATTTGAATATATTGAAGTTTGGATTAAAGATCAGAAACTATCAATTGAACCAACAATAGAAGCGATTTGCTCTAGTCAAGAAGTAATCGATGCAATTCAAAAAGATTTGGACGAATACAACCCAACCTTTGCAAAATGGGAGCAGGTTAAAAAATTTGAATTAACTCCTGAATTATGGAGTATAGAACTAGGACATCTTACACCAACCATGAAAGTAAAGCGAAAAGTAGTTAAAGAACGCTACAAAGAGCTCTTCGATAAAATATATTCTTAGCACTCAATCCCAATTAAACAAAGGGATTGATTTTAAATATGTATTATGCACACATAATTATGTGTGCATAATTATGTGTGCATAGTAAAATTGATTATATTTGAGTAAATAAAAAAACTACTTGAAACCAATTACAATAGAATACGCATTAAGAACTGCATGGCAGTCGGTTACAAACATGTATAACGATAAAGCGTCTGCTTATGACTCAACAATGTCCATGGGGTTTACTTTACTTTCTATAGATGCTGATGGAACTCCCTCTACCGCTTTAGGTCCTAAAATGGGAATAGAATCGACGAGTTTGTCTAGAATCCTTAACTCCCTGGAAAAACGTGGATACATAAAACGTAAACCCAATCCAAATGATGGGCGTGGCGTATTGATTTTCTTAACCAAAAAAGGGAAAGAAAAAAGAGATATTTCTAAGAAAACCGTTATTGAATTTAACAACTCTATTATAAAAAATATAAATTCGGAAAAAATGAAACACTTTTTTGAAGTCACTGATTATATAAAAACAACAGTCGAGCAAAAGGAACTAATTAACACCAAATAATCTAATTATACTTAAATGGAAAACATTAAAACACAAACTTTAGGTGGTGATTTTGTAATCAAACAAACACTTGCAAATACTGTTTTTACTCCAGAAGACTTTAGCGAAGAACAACTTATGATGAAGGAATCTGTTATAGAGTTTGTTGACCGTGACATCGTCCCGAACAGAGAGCGCTTTGAGCAAAAAGACTTTGATTTGACTAAAAAATTAATGTCTAAAGCTGGTGATCTTGGATTTTTAGGAGTAGCTGTCCCAGAAGAATATAATGGTCTTGGAATGCCTTTTACTTCTACTATGTTAGTCTGTGATTATATATCAGGAGCAAATGGGTCGTTTTCGACTGCTTTTGGTGCTCATATGCCTATAACACTTTATGGAAATGAAAAACAAAAGCAAAAATATGTAAGTAAACTTGCAACCGGAGAATGGTTTGGAGCTTATTGCTTAACTGAACCTGGAGCAGGTTCTGATGCAAACTCAGGAAAAACCAAAGCAGTACTTTCTGAAGATGGAACTCACTATAAGATTACGGGTCAAAAAATGTGGATCACAAACGCTGGGTTTGCAGATATTTTGATTGTTTTTGCTCGTATTGAAGATGATAAAAATATAACAGGTTTTATCGTTCCTAAAGATCTAGAAAACGGAATTACCTTAGGTGATGAAGAAAATAAATTAGGGATTAAAGCTTCTTCCACACGCCAAGTATTCTTTAATGAAACGAAAGTGCCTTTAGAAAATATGCTAGCAGGACGTGGAGATGGCTTTAAGATTGGAATGAATGCTTTGAATGTTGGACGTATTAAACTTGCAGCAGCTTGTATAGAAGCACAAAGAAGAATATCGACTTTGGCTATTCAATATGCAACAGAACGCGTGCAATTTAAAACTCCTATAGCAGAGTTTGGAGCAATTCAATACAAACTAGCCAATATGGCAATGGAGACTTATGCAAGTGAATCTGCTAGTTACAGAGCAGCTTTTGATATTGAAGAGAAAATAAATGAACTTCTAGAACAAGGAGTATCGCATCAAGAGGCAGAATTGAAAGGAGTAGAAGAATTTGCTATTGAATGTTCTATTCTAAAAGTATCTGTTTCTGAGAAAGCTCAAAAATGTTCAGACGAAGGAATTCAAATTTTTGGAGGGATGGGCTTCTCTGCAGATGCTCCTATGGAAATGGCATGGAGAGATGCACGTATAGCCAGAATATATGAAGGGACTAATGAAATAAATCGAATGCTTTCTATTGGAATGCTTTTGAAAAAAGCATTTAAAGGTGAGGTAGATTTAATGAACCCCGCTACAGCTGTAGGTCAAGAGTTAATGACTGGAATCCCTAAAGCAGAGATTTCGAACAAGCTATTTGCGGAAGAGAAGTATCTGATTGAAAACATGAAAAAGGTTTTACTAATGATTACAGGAGCTGCAGTTCAAAAATTTGGACCTAAGTTTGAAAAAGAACAACAAATCATACTTGCGCTTTCGGATATATTGATTGAAATATATATGGCTGAATCCACAATACTTAGAACAGAAAAAAATTGTGATCGCTTTGGTGCCGATTCTCAAAAGAATCAAATAGAGATGTCTCAATTGTACTTATTCAATGCTATTGAAAACATCAATCGAAGCGGAAAAGAGGCTATTGTATCATTTGCTGAAGGAGTTCATCTTAAAGGAATGCTATCTGGAATGAAGCAATATAGTAAATACACGAATTATCCAAACATTGTAGGTTTAAGAAGAAGTATAGCTTCTACTTTAATCGAAGAAAATAAATATCCTTTTTAATTAGATTCACTGTTTTGTTTTATTTAAAACCTCCAAATTCTACTTGGAGGTTTTTTTATATATTTATAAGAACTACTATATTGTATGATGAAAATTATATATGGCTGAAAACAAAATTTAAAATAGAATCATGAAAAAATCAATTGTGCTAAGTATTCTCATAATAGTGGCTTTGTTTTCAAATACAGATAAGCTACTAGCCCAAACAGAGCGTGATTTTTATTCCATAATTGATGGCATTTCAACGGAAAGAATTGAGCAAGACATTACTACTTTAGCTAATTTTGGAACTCGACACACCTTAAGTGATACCCTATCTAAAATACGCGGAATAGGAGCAGCACGTAGATGGATTTTTGATAGTTTTCAAAAAATATCCTCGGATTGTTCAAGCTGTATTGAAGTAAGTTATCAAAAAAATTATGTGGAACCTGATAAAAAAAGAATCATAAAACCTGTTTGGATTAATAATGTCATTGCGATTCAAAAAGGGAGTAAATATCCTAATCGTTATATTATTATGAGCGGAGATATTGACTCTAGAATTTCTGACTCCAATAACTTCACTGATGATTCACCTGGAGCAAATGATAATGCAAGCGGAATGGCAGGTACCATAGAGGCTGCAAGAGTATTGTCTAAATATTCATTTGAAAATAGCATAATTTATGCAGGTCTTGCTGGTGAAGAACAAGGGCTGTTTGGAGGAAAAGGATTGGCTCAATATGCTAAAGAGCAGGGTTGGGAAATTATTGGGATTTTGAATAACGACATGATAGGTAATATTAAAGGGGTAGATGGTGTTATAGACAACAGAACCTTTAGAATTTTTTCTGAACCTGTCCCTCATACCGAAACAGAAAGAGAACGGAGAAGTCGAAGATTTTATGGAGGTGAAGTTGATGGGATTTCCAGGCAACTGGCTCGTTATGTCTATAAAACAGTAAAGCAATACATGCCCGAAATGAATCCAAAAATGATCTATCGATTAGATCGTTTTGGAAGAGGTGGGCACCACAGACCCTTTAACGATCAAGGTTTTGCAGGAATTCGAATAATGGAAGCACATGAAAATTACACACAACAACACCAAGATATTCGTACAGAAAAAGGAATTGATTATGGAGATGTTTTAGAGGCTGTAAATTTTGACTATGCAAACAAGCTAACTGCAGTTAATGCAATAAACTTAGCATCCATTGCCTGGGCGCCTCCTGCTGTTTCGGAGCTAGCTATTGGAGGAATTGTTGAAGCTTCAGCTAGATTCAAATGGTCGAAAACAGACGATCCCAACATAAAAGGCTATAGAATATATTGGAGAGACACAACTTCTCCTACTTGGGATCATTCGCGTTTTGTAGGTGATGTTTCGGAAGCTACTCTAAAAGGAATTGTAATTGATAATTTCTTTTTCGGAGTAACTACCGTTGGAAAAAATGGTATTGAAAGTCCAGTGGTTTTTCCTAATAAGATCTTTAGAAATTAATAATTATCGGTTGCTGTAATTGACTGTCTAGTAGTAGTTATCGACTTGTAAGCGGTTGTATTGACCACGCTTATTTCTGCGATAAACACTAAAGTCAAAGGTAATAAATAATTCGAAAATACTTGGAGAGTAAACAATACCTGGAGATTGAAATGGGAAGTTATATAAAATTCCAAAATCAAAATTTTCAACAGCTAAACCAATAGAAACACCAACATTATTTAATGAGAAAGAATTTAGCGAAGCTGCTTGTTGACTTAATCCAATTGAAAATTCACCAAGTTGAAAATCTTGAGAAAGATAAATTTGTAAAGCATCACCATATTTAGTGAAAGAACCGTAAGCATATAAATATGAGTATCTGGGCAAAAACCTTCTTTCGTATGGATTTAAGTCAAATTCATAAGCCCCCTGAAGAGAAACCTGAATTGGCTTTTCAAAAGGAACTTCTTTATTGTATGAAGTATTTGGTCTATTAAGATGTTTAAAAGATAATCCAGCCATATATTTATCTGAATGAAGAATAAAAGAGGCACCTAAATCAAAATAATTTACATTACTTATAATTGGAGCTAAAGGGTCTATAGATTCACTATTAATAAATCCTGTAGAAGTGTCTAATTGATCTTCGAAAATAAGGTTAGCAGGGTTAACACTAGAGCTTCCAAAACCAACAGTTACAGCTGGTAAAAAGAATGTATTATTGTCAAACTGTAACTTATAAATATAAGATAGATTAGCTAGGTTTGAAGTTAGTCCAGTAGTTTGAATTTTAAATGAATTAATATCTACACCCAAGCTAAAGCCCTGATCTTCAAAAGTCAAAGCTCCAAAAAAGTACTTATTATCAAGTCTATCGTACTCATTTAGCTTCATAGAATTATATAATACTCCAACTTTATTTAAGCTGTTGAAACCAAAATAACTTGGATTCGACTTTTGCATAAATTTAGAATGATTAACAATATATTCTTCTTGCGCATGAAGGGATCCTCCAACAAAAAGGATTATTAGTAATAAATAATATGTAGCTTTTTTCAAGATCATTAATTAATCAAAATAAAGGTTCCACTTTTTTCTACCACAGTTTCTCCGTCAAGAAGCACACCTGATGCGGTAAATATATAATAAGGTGAGTATGGAGCTAAAGCTCCATCCCACCACTGACTGATATTCCTGTAATATTTGTCAAGTCAGCTTCTTCAACAAATTCGTTATAAATCACATTACCGCGATAATCATAAACTGAAAAAGTCATTTTACTAAACCCACTAAATAATGGTCTAAATTTATCATTAACTAAATCATTATTTGGAGTAAATACATTTGGTATCATAATATTATATCCTCTACCAACTACAATAGGCTGAGTAACTTCATCGGAACACCCAATGCTATTATAAATACGTAAAGTAGCAAAATATGTCCCTGAAACCCCATAAGCATGTCTTATTGGTGTTACACTGCTTGTAGATGACTGTGCAATTACAGGAGCTGAGTTATCACCAAAAATCCATTCAGAAGTCACAAACGGATCTGTAGACGTGTTTAAGAAGGTTACTTCTTCACGCGCTAGAATCGAAGATGAAATTTCAAAGTTTGGAGATGTATATTCAAAATTCGGCACTCCAATTCCTCTACTAATTTCTGATGAAATCCAACATCCTTCTTCGTTTACAATTTTAAAGTCTGCAGAGTCAATAGCGTTTACAATTGCAACAGACCATGAACGATCGTTAACACGAACAACGTCATCAGAAGGAATTAAAATATCATTGTAATAGAAACTTAAATTTCCATTATTGTTATCAAACACATCGACTGTTATTCTCCCTTGAAGTCCAGAACAAAGATCTTCATCTACAAACGGTCCGTCTATTATATATAGTTCACGGTTTGGTGATACCTGAATAATTTCTTCGTAATAGAGATAATCGTTTTGTAAGAAGTCACCAACTGCAGCACACGCAGCGCCACGAGGATTAATTGAAGTTATCACCATCTTATAATTCCCAGGTGTTAATCCTTCTAGCGATGTTCTGTTTGTGCTATCTGGAACCGGAATATATGCTGATGTTCCCGAAACTACAGCTGTAGGATCTTCTAAAAACCATGTGATTTCATAAGGCAATAAACCACCTGACAACTCTACTCCGATACGCCCATCTTGACCACCACTTTCACAATCAGGAGATAATGATTTAACAAGGAGGGTAGGATCATCGCGATCAGTCAGGTTAGGACTAATAGTAAACGGTAAAACTACATCTTCTACAAGAATCTCTAAAGTTTGGCCCCCCGAGCTTGTATCGCAAGAATCATAGAAGCATCCATTACTATCGGTAATCTTAACACAATAGGATCCTGGAAGAGCATTTTGAATTGTTTCTCCAAAGAACTTAGCTGGTCGTTCAGTTGGATCATCAGGTGTATAAGTCCATTCAAACTGATAGGTTGGAAGTCCGTTTATGATAAATGGAACTCCTCCTGAAGCTAAACCATCTATTAAATCAACTCTACCTGTACATATATCTGTTTCAAATATAGTTTGTCCGACATAAGAGATTGGTAAGTAATCTTGAATTTCAAAGAAGAAAATCTCTGAACAAGCGGTTAATGTACTTGATGCAGGAATACTTTCTTCTACAATAAGAGTATATCGATCTGCTTGAAGGCTAGGATAACGATAAACATATCCTTGTGGTTTTGGATCTAAAATTCCATTGCTATCAAGATCCCATGCAGCAGGATTAGATATTACAGTTCCTGATTCAGATAATAATGTAATATTAAAGCTATTTGAACCAAGATTTCTACTTAAATTTTCACTGATACTAAATAGTACATCAGAAGTGAAGCTAGTTCCATAGTTATCACATAAAGCTGGGTTGTTTTCTATAGTTCTAAAGTTCGTTATCTCAATTGAGCTTTCTTGAAGTATAATACTATTTGTTACTAATGTTCCACCACAATTCCCTGAACGTCCATCAGAAACCTCAGCTCTATATATTCCTTCGTCTAAATTAGACACCGTAGCATTTCCATCTAAAGAACTTATAGGAACCCATGCAATTACTGTAACATTAGTTGATGTGGTTGATGTTCCTGTTCCTGTAGAAGAGCTTATTGTAGTTGATTTGTATTGGAACCAATTGATCGTTAATGGTGGCTGGATATTCACTACATCAAGAGCAATTATACTTACATCATTTTCACAACCTACCTGAGTAACGTCAATACTTGCAATGTCAAGTGGATTTGGATTACCAACAACCACAATTTCAAACTCGCCTCCAGAAATCAATACACAAGAATTACTGTCTGTAATATCATAAGAGTATAAACCTGGTTGATCTAATTGGAATTCAACAGAAGTATTTGGATCTGTTCCCCAAGATTTATAAATATTAATTAATACTGAAGATCTATATACTCTAATTTGTATGTTTTCTGATGAAGTAAACGTATCAGGTCCTATTTCGTTAAAGATAACAGTTCCAGGTGAAGGAATTGAACAGTCTATATCGGTTACCTGAGCTTCGAATTCGAAGCTTTGAGTAATGTTAAAGGTTATTGAACTCGCTAAAGAAGCAGTGGTACTACAACCAAAAGCATCTTCTATTTCAACTAAAGGCTCAATTTCACTAACCATTGAAGTGTCAATGTCGCTAAATATTACTCTTCTGTCCCCCGCAGAAAGTGAACTTCCAACAAGTTGACCTCCATTTAAAGTGACTGTATACGGCCCTTTATTAGGCTCTCCACCAATAACATTAAACTCAAGGTAACCATACTCACCAGAGCAAACAGGATCTACTCTCAAGTCTACCGCTTCAACAAGGTATAAAGCTGGAGGATTAATAACCTGAATAGTTTTGATAACATCACAAACTAATCCGTTAGGCCCAGCATCTTGAAGTGTAATTGTATATAAACCAGGAAGACCATCTTGAATAATAATTGACCCACCTATATTATTAACTGTTGTCCCAACTGGAACAGATGAAGTAATTGTATAACTATTATTTCCTCCTGCTGCATTAAATGTAAATGCTGCATCATTATCATCGCTGCACGTTAAGAAATAAACATAATCTGCTGTACTTGATGAAACACCTGAACTATTTAGCTGTAAGCCACCGATCAAAATAGGATTAAGCTCTAATTGAGGATAACCACCAACAGTAAACGATCTGATGTCAGAACAACCTAGAATCAAGTCAGTTATTGTTAAAGTATAAATATCTGGAGCCAAATTACTAAGATTAGGAGTAACTCCAATTGTTGCTGAAGAAGAAGAACTTGTCCAAACATATGAAAACACATTAGAACCACCACTGAATGCGCTTTGGAAAACACCACCAACAGATCTAGTTAATGAAATACTTCCGTTACCTGCGGAAGTTGAACAATAACTATCTGTAACTCCATTGTTTAGATCCCAATGATTAAATAACAGTTGAGTAGGAATTTCTATAGCCTCACGAACAGCTAGATTACAAGTTGTGTCCGTTACCTCTAAAACATAATCATCACCAACCGCAAGACCTGTATATACTTGTCCACCATTAGAAACTACAGCAGGTCCAATTTGAACGCCATTATCATCTTCTAGAATCAGAGTATATGGCGGAGTTCCACCTGTTATTGTAGCTTCGAATGAACCTGTTAATCCACCACAAGCACTTATGGCAATTATTAATTCTAATGGCTCAGTAACTGTTATTGCAGTTGAAGTTTCAGAACATCCGTTAAGATCAACCGTTAAGAAATAATCTCCAGCTAAAAGGTTTGAAATACTTAAATTAGAACTTGTAAAGTTATTCGGTCCAGTCCAACTGTATGAATAATTTAGGGCTCTATTGATTTGAGTAGTAACAATAGTATTGCTAATGTTAGCTGTTTGAACAACATTAACAGAAGTGTCAAGCGCTATTCCTCCAACATCAGCAGTAAGTCTAATTCCTCCCTGTGTAGGCGATCCGAAAGGAACAGCAGTCGCATAACTTTGGTTAGGTGCAACTGCATTATTAATAACATCTGCAAGCTCATTACTAACTGCTAGGAAATTTTCAGGTGTAGGATTTAAATAAACAGCGGCTTTAACTGTATATGAATAGGTTTTTCCTCCAAAACTAATACTAATAATATCACCAATAGCTGTAGTACCCGTTAGGGTTATTTCATCTATTTGCCTTTGACTTAATAAACCACCTCTAATACGATCTTCAAACTGAGCCAATGTATCATCAGGAATTATAATTGATCCATCATTTCCTTGAAAACAAGAAACGTTAGTTACATCATTTGCAATGATATAAGGAGAATCAATAAAAGGTGTAGGAATTACTCCAAAAGAACCAGAAACAATTACATCAGGGTTAATAGCGTCTATGTCACACGTGCCTGAATATGTAATAACGTATCTGTAGGTTGTTGTTGATGATACATTAATATTTGGAGTTCCTTGAATACTAATCATGTTAGGAGTTACTCCCCCTCCAAAAACACTAAGACTTTCTGAAATCCCATTAGGTCTTCCGTCTGGCCAAGTAACTAAGGGATTAGATCCCGCTGCAGGATTAAAAACGTAACCTACAGGAGTTATAGGTGTATTATTACAAACTGGCTCCTGAAATTCTGCTCCAACAGCTAAAATCATTTCAGGTTTTGGTATGATATTGATAGTTCCATTCATAACAAATGGAGAACATCCAATAGTTGTTACTGTATATATATAAGGAGATATTGTTGAAGAAGATAGAGAGGCAGAAGCTTGAGCAGTACCGCTAATTCTAAGTGTTCCTGAAGCGTTGATACTGAAGCCAATTCCCGGAGGGAGTCCAATTACTGATGCACTTTGAGCGCCATTACGTAATTCATAAGTAATATCTATGAGATCGTTAGCGACTGGAAGACCACCAACACAAATATCTTGATTATCAGTTTCAACTGCAGAAGTTAGTAAAAGTAAATCATCTGGTTTAACCTCAATACTTCCGGTTAATGTAATCTCTGGTGAACATTCACTTCCAGTAGTTACAATTTGATATTGATAAACTGTGTTTGTAGTTATATTAACAGATGGATTACCAGATATTCTAAATTCATTTGTTCCAGAATTAGTTGCTGTAACTCCATTTAAAGGTCCTGGTGAAATCCAACTAAATTGAACACCGGTTGCACCACCCTCAAATTTATAAACGATTTCATCAATTGGAGTATTCATACAGACAGAACCTGCAATTCCTACTTGGTTTGAAGTAGAAGAAGAAGTTGTTAAGCTCATTACAGGTAATGAATGAACTTCTATTGTTCCTTGGACTTGAGAAGTAACACAATCTCCAGAGGTAACGAGTGTATAAGTGTATAATATTGTTGGAGAAGCAATAGATGTAGCTGAAGGAGCTGCAGATCCGCTAATTAATACTGTATTTGATGCTGTGATAGTATAACCAATTCCTGTTGGAAGACCAGTTACAACTGCTCCTGATGCCCCTCCTCCTAATTGATATTCAATTGAAGTAAAACTAGAAGTGAATGATCCTGAACTAATTTGATCATTAATACAAATTATTTGACTATTGGTAGTTGCAGAAGATATTAAAGAAACAGATTGATTTGGTATAACTTCAATTCTACCTGTGAGAATAATTTCGGGCGAACAACCACTATCTGCAGTAGTTAATTCATAAGTATAGATAGTAGTTTGAGTAACACCAGTAGTTGGGGTACCTGAGATAATATACTCAGTACCAGAAACAGTTGAAGTGATTCCTGAGAATTGAAGTGTATTAGAACCAACCCATGAGAAGTCAAGTCGTGTTGCACCACCACCCATTTCATAAGTAATTGTTTCAATTGGAGTAGCATCACAAATTGCATTAGTTCCAGTTTGATTGATTGTTGAATTAGAGCTTGTAAGAGTTAAAGTAGGTAAAGCTAAAACATCGATAGATCCATTTGCAGTTACGTTAGAACAAGACCCATTTGTCGTTATTATATAGTTATAAAGTGTCGGCGTCGCTGATGCATTTACTATACCTGAAATTAATACAGTATTTGACGCAGTGATAGTGAAACCTAAACCAAGAGGGAGACCTAAAACATCAACATTTGAAGCTCCTCCTTCTAATTGGTATTGAATATTTACAAAATTTTCGGCGAGAGCTGTAAGCGGATTGTCTTGATTATTCACGCAGACTGATTGTGTCTCTGAACCTGATGTTGGAATATGTACTATATAATCATTTGGGTTAATAGCAATGCTTCCCGTTAAAACAATTTCTGGCGAACAATTACTTCCAACTGTTTCTATTTGATAGGTGTAAATTGTCGTTTGGGTAACTCCAGTTGAAGGAGTTCCTTGGATTACAAACTGATTAGTTCCAGAAACTGATGCAGTAACTCCTAATCCATTTAGACTATTTGATCCCGTCCAGGTAAAATTAACCATAGTGGATGGCACTGGGCTATATTCATAAATAATGGTTTCAATTGGTGTTTGATCGCAAATTGAATTAACTCCTATTTGACTATTAGATGTTGGTGTTGATTTTAATGTTAATTCAGGTTGTGAGAATACTGTTATTGAACCGTTAGCAGTTGCGGAAACACATGCA
>Ga0206127_1002266_pt1 | contig 19324 bp, 13 predicted proteins | sample Helgoland_Spring_6_FD_148646 | JGI IMG/M metagenome (GOLD analysis project Ga0206127, IMG submission 148646) | Pelagic subsurface seawater microbial communities from Kabeltonne, Helgoland, North Sea - Helgoland_Spring_Bloom_20160419_1 | ecosystem: Environmental > Aquatic > Marine > Epipelagic ...
CAAATTGTTGATTCCCTTGGGCGTCCAAGAGTTGAACCCTAAGCTCATAATTTGTTGGGGCGCCTACCACCTTCCAAAACACAACATAAGTCTGGCCACCGGAAGTACTTATTGATTTCATATCTCCTGAGTTGGAGGAGGCCACTAGTGTGTTTATAGCTGTGTCACTATTCCATTGGGCATGGCTTAAAAAGCCAAAAAGTAAAAAGGCAATAATTAATGATATTTTATTCATGGTGTTTGTTTTAAAATTTAAAGTTAAGCAATCAAAATAAAATAAATGAAAAAATATGAGCTAGCTTATCTGCAGTCAAAAATTATTATTGTTTAAAGTTTTACTGGCTTGTAAACTTCTCCTATTTTTGATTTGTATACTTAAGTACATCACATGATTAAAAGGCTTGTACTACTTTTTTTTATTTTGGGCTCAAACATAACTTTTGCCCAAGAAACAGATGCCCAATTAATTGACAACCTACAAATGGATGCCCTAAAATACTTCTGGGATTATACCCATCCTGTATCAAAACTATCAAGAGAGAGAATACACCAAGAAGATTTGACCTATGATCAAAACACCATAGCCACTGGGGGTTCTGGCTTTGGGTTTTTAAATATAATTTTAGCCATTGAGAATGGGTATATATCTCAAGTAGATGGAGTTTCCCATTTGCATACCGCTTTAGACTTTCTTGCATCTGCAGATAGATTTCATGGAGCATGGCCGCATTGGATGGACGGAAATACTGGAGGTGTTATACCCTTTAGTGAGTTTGATGATGGTGGAGATCTTGTAGAAACTGCACTGTTGAGCCAATCACTAATTTGTATTAGAGAATATTTTAAAAATGGGAATACCCAAGAGCAAATCTTAGCACAAAAAGCCGACGATCTTTGGAGAGGCGTTGAGTGGAACTGGTACACAAAAGGTGAGAACGTTTTGTATTGGCATTGGTCACCAAATCACAATTGGCAAATGAACTTACAGATAAGAGGCTACAACGAGGCCCTTATTACCTACCTACTAGCCGTATCTTCTCCAGAGTATCCCATTGATACCCAAGTATACCATCAAGGATGGGCAAGGGATGGAGATATTGTATCATCTGCAAGCCAATATGATATACCCGTGGTGTTTAATCATAATGGAGCACAAGGCACCGTAGGGCCCTTATTTTGGGCTCATTACTCCTACTTGGGTCTCGACCCAAGAGGCCTAGAAGATACCTATGCAAACTACTGGGATGTTGTTAAAAACCATACAGAGATTATCCACCAGCATGCGGTGCAAAATCCAAATCAGTTTGGTGGTTATAGCGCGAATTGTTGGGGCTTAACTGCAAGTTATTCAAGAAACACAGACGGAAGCACAGGATACGGCGCACATCAACCAAATAATGATTTAGGAATTATTTCGCCAACAGCAGCACTGTCTTCTATGGTGTATACTCCGCAAAAATCCTTGGACTTTTTACGGTATTTGTATGTAGACACCCAAGGAGAGTATATTGGACTTTTGGGGCCTTTTGATGCCATCTCCCCTCATTACTCATGGAAAACAGAAAGGTATCTCGCTATAGATCAAGGAACGATAGGTCCAATGCTAGAGAATTATAAAACACAATTATTTTGGAATTTATTTATGAATGCTCCAGAGATACAACAAGGCTTGCAGAGTTTAGGGTACACCTCCTCAGAGCATGACTTGTCTAACACATCTGAAAATACAAGCATAGAAAAGATTCAACTTTTTCCAAACCCTGCATCTAACATTTTAAACGTTTACACCTCTGCTGACATCATTGGCTCACAATACCGAATTAGTGATAATTTAGGAAGAGTTGTACTTGTAGATGCTATACAAAGTAAAAATACTGTGATTGATATTAGTGTTTTGCCTAGTGGTGTGTATTACATTACAATTGAAAAGCAAATACGTAAACATAAAATCATAAAAATGTAGCACTGTTCTTGCTATCCAAAGATGATGTACAATGTTTTTATTAAACTATCTTAATTAAGTCTTCCCAAAAATAGTGTGATTTAACACCCCTTAGCTCCAAATATTATTCTTGGAAATAACATTTTATTCTTGAAGATAATTTCTTGTTATAACATCCAAATCCTCCCCGAAATAGTGTGACTTCACTCCTATGGGCTCCAAAATTATTCTTGGAAATAACTTATTATTCCTAGAGATAACTCCTTATCCATACTTATAAAAGTTTTGAAGCTGGATTAAATTTGATTCTTAAAGCTAATTTTTGATAAAAATAAAACCCACAACTTTACTAGTTATGGGTTGGACTTGTGATTTCTATCTAGATTATTATTCGTAAAGTAAATCAGAAATACATAAAACTAATTTCTTGCCTTTTTAATAATTCTCAAGGCTGTTTTAGTGTTGTTTTTAATTTTACTATAATTGTATTTACCTTCCGCATTTTTATGTATTAATTTAGATCCCATTCCTACGCAAGTTACCCCTGCATTAAACCAGCCCTCCAAATTTTCTTGTGTCGGAGAAACACCTCCTGTAGGCATAATACTTGTCCAAGGTTGTGGTCCTTTTATAGCTTTTACAAAATTAGGTCCATAAATTCCACCTGGAAATAATTTCACAATTTCACAACCAAGTTCTTCTGCACGACAAATTTCTGTTAATGAGCCACATCCTGGAGACCACATCACTTTTCGCCTATTACAAACAATTGCGATATCTTCTCTTAATACTGGAGTTACAATAAAATTAGCTCCTAAAGCCATAAAACGTGATGCTGAGGCTGCATCTGTAACAGACCCTACTCCCAGTATCATTCCTGGCAATTCATTCAGTGCATATTTGTTAAGTTCACCAAAAACTTCGTGAGCAAAGTCTCCTCTAGCTGTAAACTCCATTAATCGTGCACCACCGTCATAACAGGCTTTTAAAACTTGTTTTGCAGTATCTATATTAGAATCGAAAAACAAAGGTACTAGACCTGTGTTTTTCATCATTTGTGCTACTTCTATTCTTGAATATTGTGCCATTTTTTTTACATTTTTATCTGGCAACGCGACCCGAAGAATCGCCACCCATAAGTTTTTCTACTTCAGAAATAGTCGCCAAATTAGCATCACCTTTTATAGTATGCTTAAGGCAAGAAGCTGCTACAGCAAAATCCAGGGCGTTTTGATCATTCTGGGGATACTTTAATAACCCATAGATAAGACCGCCCATAAAAGAATCTCCACCACCAACTCTATCTACAATATCTGTTATCTGATATTCATTAGACTTGTACATTTGTTTACCGTCATACATTACCCCAGCCCAAGTATTATGAGAGGCAGAGATTGAGCCTCTAAGTGTAGTTATTACTTTCTTTGCTCTAGGAAATTTTTGCATCATTTGCTGGCATACTGATAAAAATGCCTCTGCTTTTACATGCGCTCCTTGTGTAGTAATATCTAAACCCTCAGGTTTAATCCCAAAGTGCTTTTCAGCGTCTTCTTCATTTCCAAGAATAATATCACAATACGAGGTTAGTTCTGTCATTATTGCTTCTGGCTCAACGCCATAATTCCAGAGTTTTGCTCTATAATTTAAGTCTGTAGATACAGTAATTCCCATTTCACTAGCTATTTTTACAGCCTCTAAGCAAGTATCTGCCGCTCCTTGCGAGATAGCCGGGGTAATTCCCGTCCAGTGAAACCAATTAACATCTTTAAAAACAGATTTCCAGTCTACCATTCCTGGTTTAATTTCTGAAATTGCTGAATGTGCTCTATCATAAACAACTTTACTACCTCTACTTACAGCTCCCGTTTCAAGAAAATAAATTCCCAAGCGATCTCCTCCATATATTATTTTATCAACTCCAACGCCTCTTTTTCTCATTTCCATCATGGCACACTGCCCGATATCATTTTGTGGTAAACGGGTTACAAAATCAACAGGGACTCCATAATTTGCAAGAGATACTGCTACATTTGATTCTCCTCCACCATAGACTACATCAAAAGAATTTGATTGCGAAAATCTTAAAAACCCCGGTGGAGACAAGCGAAGCATGATTTCTCCAAATGTTACTACTTTATTCATTTTTATATTTGTTTATGAAAGCTAACCCCTCATTGATGAATTAATTCTTTTTAATGTTTTTATTGCGCTATATTCCTAAAGCTTGTCCACCTCCAATTTGGATAGTTTCAGCAGTAATAAAAGCGGCATCTTTTCCAGCTAAGAAAGAAACTACAGAAGCAATCTCTTGAGGCTGTCCAAGTCTACCTAGCATGATGTTATTTTTCCAAGATGCGAATACTTCTGGTTTTGTTGATTTAATTTGGGCATGAAAAGGGGTGTCTATAGTACCAGGTGATACCGCATTTACTCTAATGCCGTATTCAGCCAAATCTTTTGCTAAAGCTCTAGTAATAGCATGTACTCCAGCTTTTGAGGTTCCGTAGATGCCAGCTCCGGGTCCACCTGCATTCCATCCAGCATTGGAGGTATAATTTATAATCGTAGGTAGGTCTCCATTTTTAAGAAAAGGAATTGCAGCTCTTGATGTAAAAAAGACAGAATCAAGGTTTAATGCCATTACATTTCTGTAAAACTCTGTGGTCATTTCTTCAAATCTAGATCTCCCACCTAATCCACCAGCGTTATTTACCAGTACGTCAATTTTCCCATACTTTTGACCAATTTTTGTAATGTTAGAGGTTACTTCCGCTTCATCGGTAACGTCAAAACCAAAATATTCAGCTTTGTATCCTGCAGCGGTGAGCTCTTGAACTTTTTCAGCTCCTTGCTGATCCTGGATGCCGTTTAAAACAACGGTATATCCATCTTCACCTAATCTTTTTGCAACTTCAAAACCTATTCCTCCTGTTGCTCCTGTTACGACAGCAACCTTACCATTTGATTTACTCATACTATGATTTTTATATATTTAATAATTTTTTAAATTGTTATAAAATTAAACTTCAGTATCCACAACAAGTTTTACTTTCTTAATTAAGAATAAAACAACAAATACAGCTAATACTACAGATATTGTAATTGCAATAAATGCAGGTGTGTAAGATCCTCCAGAGGTTATTCTTCCAATAAACCAATTCATTATTATAGGTGAAAATGCTGCAACAGTACCAGCTAATCCAGCTAATGTACCTACAGAAGGGCCTCTAAATAAATCACTAGATAGGGTTTGAATATTTCCTATCGCAAATTGGAAACCAAAAAGAGCGATTCCTGCTAGGTAAATAAATGTCATGTAATTTGAGTCACTTACAAATAGTATGATAGAAACAAACCCGATAATAATTAAAAGACTTCCTATAATTATACTTGCCTTTCTACCTGTGTCTACAGAGGTTCGTTTAATAACTTCTTCTGTGAAAACACCACCAAGTATTCCGCCACCAGCGGCCATTAGATAAGAGATCCACATGGTACTCCCAATTTCTTCTATGCTCAATCCAAATTTAGAATTTAGATAAATAGGCATCCAACCAGCAAAAAACCACCATATTGGTTCAATAAAGAACCTGCATAATAAGACACCCCATGGTTGTTTATAACTCAGTATTTTTGCTACACTTAAACTTTTAGCACCCTCCACCTCAACAGTATTGTGTTCAACACGATCATTTAAAAGTAAAGCTCTTTCCTGTTGTGTAATCCAAGGATGGTTTTTTGGTTTTGACTTGTTCAGAATAAGCCAAGGAATTATCCATAGCAAACCCAAACTACCTAATATTATATAGGTTGATTTCCAACCAAATTCAGCATATAAAAAAACAATAATAATAGGTGCAACAACATTTCCAATGGAAGCGCCAGAATTGAAAATACCTTGTGCTAAGGCTCTTTGTTTTACTGGAAACCACTCACCGTTACTTTTTACAGCTCCAGGCCATAATCCTGCTTCACCAAGACCCAGTAGTCCTCTAACTATAGATAATGTAAAAATACCCCTGGCTAGTGCATGAAAACCCGCAGCAACAGACCAAACAACAATAGAAACCACAAACCCTATTCGAGTTCCGATTTGATCATATAGCCTTCCCGACAAAAATTTGCTGGCAGCATAAGTAATCATGAAAATATTAAGCATTAAAGCATAATCAGAATTATCCATTCCTAAATCCTCTCCCATTTGAGGCCACAATAATGCAAAGGCGGTTCTATCAACATAGTTTATCACCGTAGCAATAAATATCAAGGCTATAATCCACCATCTAAGTCCTTTAAGTTTCATTTATTTCTAAATTTAATTATGTGTAAACTTTCAAAAAAACGCACATAATTATTGTATCTACATAAACATGTAGATTAATTAAAATGAAATTTTATAATTCAAGGTAAGTTAGATATTGTAAAGAATACATCTACAATATGAACAATACCTCCCTCCAATTTTAATAATCCTGTTAGATACAAGTGTGCATCAAAATATCCAACATTATAATTCTACATTGTAACAATATTTATAAAGTTCTTTAAAATGTGTTTTCATCCTTACTTTGGCTAACTGAGGGTTTTGTTCCTTTATAGCCTCGTAAATTAAGCGGTGTTCTTGGATTACTAAATGAGATAACTCTTTGCCACAAACATGATATTTTTCAAAATTTATAATTATTTCTGGAGTAATAATTAACATAAAAGTATTCATGGTGCTATTTCCACTAGCTTTGGCTATTGCAAGATGAAAAAGTAAATCTTCCTGAACTGCATCTTCACCATTTTCAACTTTAGCAGCATGTGCCTCTAAGGCTTCTTTTAGTGTTTTTAGGTCCTGGTCTGTTCTTTTTATTGCGGCTAATTTAACGGTTTTTAACTCTAATAAAATTCTAGTTTCAACCAGAGACTTAAAATCAGGATCTTCAAGCCGTAAAATGTCATCTATCATTCCATTTATGGCTATCACGCCAATTTCTGCTACAAATGTTCCGCTTTGAGGTATCGATTTTAAAAGTCCATAAAACTCTAATTTCTGAATGGCCTCTCTTATTGTGCTTCTTGTAACCTCAAATTTTTCTGAAAGCATTCTCTCTGAGGGTAATTTATCTCCAGCCTCTAGGTTTTTATTATTTATAAGATTTTTGATTTTAAATATAACCTGCTTCTGTAGAGTGTAGTTTTCATTAATAGTAAGAATTTCTACTTTCATAAAATAATGTATTCAATAATTGGTTAACCAAATAATTTTATTCAAAATTAAAAAAACTAATTTACATATAACTTATTGTGTATCTATATATTTTAAAGTTAAAAAAAGTTTTACTGGCCCTTAATTGACCAGTAAAACTTTTCACAAAATCTAATGGCTAATCAAATATGTGCTATTATAATATATTAATTAGTATCCAGCATTTTGAGTAATCACTCCGTCGCTAGCAAGAATTTCTGAGATTGGAATAGGAAATACGTAATAATTTGAACTAACGGTTTCTCCCATTTCAGCATCAACTGCTCCTGTTCTAACTAAATCAAACCATCTGTGTCCTTCAAATGCTAACTCTAGTCTTCTTTCATCTAAAATTGCTTGTCTAACCAATTCTTGAGTGTTAATAACAGTATGGTCTAAAGGTGTTAATCCAGCCCTAGTTCGTATTGGATCTAAAAGATCAAGTACTGTCTCTGGAGTCGCATTATTTTCATTTAATGATTCAGCGTATAACAAAATTATATCTGCTAATCTCATTTCTATCCAATCGTGATCAGCACCTTCTGTTTGAGGAAATTTTGGAGATGATAATGTAGATTCATCAATAGAAACAACTCTTCTTAAGTCTCCTTCTGCAGGATCTATAATTGCTCCTGAAACAGCATCAAAAGCTGCAACTAAATCAAGATCTAATGGATCTAGAGATTTTGTATCTAGTCCGTAAGACCATTCCCAAAATTCAGAAAAACCGTATTCATCAACTACAGAACTAGAAACTTGTGTTGCAAAAATAATTTCTGAGTTCAAATCGTTTGCCTGACCAAAAATATCTGCAAAATTTTCCTGTAAGCTAACTCCAGCACCACCGGCACCATTTACAACCGTTGCAAGATGCGACTCTGCATTAGTGTAGTCACCCGAAGAAAGATATGCTTTTCCTAGTAAACATTGTGCTGCGTATGCGCTTGCTCTTCCATCTATATTGGTTGCACCTAAAGCACCCATTGCGTCTTGCAAATCAGGAAAAATAACATTATTGTAAACATCAGAAGCTGGTTGCCTTGAAAAATCCAGTGTAGGGATGTCCTCTATTGCTACCGGTGTTAGAATTACACTAACATCACCAAACACTTGTACTAGTTTATAATATGATAAAGCTCGTAAAAATTTAGCCTCACCTACTTGGGCCATATCTTCTGAGTTTTCAATAATAATATTTGTACTCGTTATTGATTTGTATAAAGCGGTATAGAAAGGTCCAAAAAATTGATCTTCCATATCGGTTAAATCAGTATTAAATCTATCAAATGCAGGATAGGGTTCTTCTTCCATAACTGCATTGTCTGCTCTAAAATCTCCCATTACCGCCATTGGCGTAACAGAACCGTGTTGATAGAAGTATGCTGCATTTAAAATACCAGCATAATCTGTTAATTCATCTGCATTGGCAATATTACCAGGAGATTGATCTAAATCTGCGGTACAAGCTGTTCCTAAAAACAATGATACCAATGATATATATATATATTTTTTCATTTTATTTTATTTAAAAATTAACATTTAAACCTGCTGTAAAACTTTTTACAATTGGACTTGCCCCTACTTGTACACCATAAGTTGTTGGTCCTGCATAACCACTATTTGTAGTCTCAACACCTTCTGGATTATAAGAGGTATAATCATCTGACCACAAATACAATAGGTTAGTAGCAGCTAGATAAAATCTTACTGAGCTAAGTCCTGCTTTACTTGTTAAAGCTGAATCAAAGGTATACCCTACAGTTAGGTTTCTCAACGCTACATATGAAGCATCTTGTACCATTGCATCTGTTTGATTTCTATTACCTATATAATGCTCTCCATTGTGATCTGCGATACCGTCATCATCGGCGTCAAAACTATCTACAAGTCTTCCACTCCATTGAGATTCATAGTAAAGCGGGTCGATATTGTAAACCTGTGCTCCCTGTGACCCCTGCAATTGGAATGATAAATCGAACTTTTTATAGGCCATATTACTATTTAAACCCCAATAAAAATCTGGTGTTGCTTGTCCTATTTTTACTAAATCTCCACCTTCAGCAACAGTTTTTGTTCTGTCAATCACACCATCTCCATTTTGATCTACAACGTAACTTTCTCCAGTTGCGTTATTAGGATGTCTTGTTCCGTCTTCTAAATAGATCATTTCAACATCTCCAATGGTTTCTAGACCCCACATTTCTCCTATTTCTCCACCTACATAGTTTCTAAACACTGGTCCTCTTCCGCTTTGACCGTAAATCTGTTGAGGTAACTCATCTAATCCATTTAAATCTGTAATTTCTGTATTAACGGTAGATAGATTTGCACCTATACTCCATGAGAAATCTGGATTATTTATGAGAGTTGCATTTAATTCAAGCTCTATACCGGAACTTCTTACATCTCCCGCATTAAGCAGTATAGAAGTAGTACCAGTTACCTCAGGAACGCTTTGATTGATTAGAATGTCCTCAATATCTGAGGTATAGTAATCTGTGCTCAGCGTAAATCGATTATTCATAAATCCTAAATCTACACCAAAATTATTCTCGGTATTTGTTTGCCAAGTTAAATCTGGGTTTGCTAGATTATTTGGGATAAGAAATGCTGTTCCAAACACTGCTGCTTGAGGATTGGAAAGACTTAGTGAATCATAAGATCCTAAAAATGAAGTAGTACCTAAAGAACCATAACTATATCTAACTCTTAATTTGCTTAACATATCGATTCCTTGAAGGAATGTTTCATTGTGTGCATTCCAACCTACAGAAAATGCAGGGAATGTCTCAAACCTATTGTTTGCTCCAAAACGAGAATCACCATCTCTTCTGACAGATAACGAAAATAAATAACGATTGTCGTAAGCGTAGTTAACTCTACCAAACACACTCTTTCGAGATATTTGTTCGCTTCTTTCTGTTACCGTAATATCTGCAGGATCTAACAAGTTATAATTAATGATTTCACTAAAAGGAACATTTGTTCCTCTAATTGAAGTACCATTTAAATACGTGTTTTGAAATTCTAATCCAATTACTGCTGACACATCATGATCACCAAATTGTCTTGCAAAATTAAGTGTCGTCTCACTTAAAACAGATGCAACATTTAGATTTGTTTGATCAAGGTCTGTTTGGGTAGATCGAGCTCTAGAATCTGCTTCTAGACCTTGATAATAAAAGCCTTCAGTGTTTCTAAGATCTCCTCCCAATGAAGCTTTAATATTTAAACCGTCTAGGATTTCGTATTGCATGTAAGTATTAATATTTCCGAAGTAGGTTTTTTCCCATTGTTCTGCATTATCAAGTTTTGTTGCAGGCCCGGCATCTCCAGATCCACCAATACCATTGTTTTCTCTTCCATAATGCCAGTCTTGAGCAGTATCACCAGGTTGTAAAGTATAAATACTATTATTAAACCCTGCAGCAGTACCGTCTCCTCCTCCTCTATAACCTTCATCAAATGGATCTAGGCCTAAAGCTTGAGCCTCTTGGTCTAGCCTTTGCACAAATGCAATAGATTCTGCGGTATGGTATATAGAATGAACACCATAAGCTCTTAAAAGATCTCTCATATCATGTGCTACGATATCTCTTTTAGATGTAAATCCATTAAAACTAATTCCAGTTTTAAATTTATCTCCTAGTTTAGCATCAAGGTTCAGACGAGCATTAAGTCTTTCATATCCTTGAGTGATAACAATACCATCAGTATTTTGATATCCAATAGATCCAAAATAATTAACATCATCTGTACCACCAGACATACTAAAATCATGATTTACCGAAGAGCCATTTGTAAATAGCCAATCTTCTGGACTTATAGCCCCTGGCGAGTTTTCATAGGCGTTTAGTCTATACTCAACAAAAGCTGGGTCAACTTGGGTAAGATCCCAATTACCAGCAGCAATTTGCTTTCTTGAATGAGCAGCCCATTCTGGACCTGACATAAGAATGTTATCCTTTTGATACCTACTAGATAAACTAGCGTATGTATTGTAGTTAAATTTAACCTCTCCTTGTTTTCCTTTTTTAGTTGTAATCAAAATAACACCATTTGCTCCTCTAGAACCATAAATAGCAGCTGAAGCCGCATCTTTTAATACCTCTAAGCTTTCAATGTCATTTGGATTTACAGATGCTAAGCCTCCAGAAATTGGAAAGCCATCTACAACTATTAAAGGACTTGAATCTCCAGAAAGAGATGAAGCAGCCCTTATTTGTATTTTTGGATCAGCTCCAGGGCCCCCATTTTGATTTTGAATTAACACACCAGGTAATTTACCAGCTAATGCCTCGTCAACACGATTAGCCTGAATTGCAGCAATTTCTTCTCCTCCCACTCTGGCTACAGCACCAGTTACGTGACTCTTTTTTCGAGTACCATAACCAACAACAATAATTTCATCTAAAGCATCAGCGTCTTCCGCTAGTGCAATATCTAAAGTAGTTTGATTTGTAACAGTAACCGATTGAGTTACATAACCTATATATGAAAAAAGCAAAACATCCCCGCTTTTTACATCTAGTTGATAATTTCCGTTAAAGTCAGTGGATGCACCTGTAGTGGAACCTTTTATTAGAACGTTAGCTCCGGGAATACCCATTTGATCAACACCAGATACTACCGTTCCTGTGAGCGAGTAGTTTTCTTGCGCAATCATAATAACACTGCCCAGCAGCATTAAGATTAAAGTTAGCTTTGATTTTAAATTCATAATAAAAAAATTTAAGTTTTAATTTGTTAAATAATTATAGCAACTTAAAAATACATTACGTTGAGATATCCAAACTTTTTAGTAATTTTACAACTCATGTATTAGTAAGCTACTACGTGAAATTTTACTTCCCTCCAAAGAAGTAATTGTTAAAAGGATAGGTGTGCACCTGTCCTTTTTTTATGGTTATTTTTTTGGTTTACCAAACTGGTTTACCAAACTGGTTCACCAAATATATTAAAATTTTATTAATAACAAAAAACTAATGTCCTTATTTTTAGGTTATTGCATAAAATCCTCTCGAATTGGACTAAAAACATCTATTAATATCCCCTTTTCTGTACATACTGCACCGTGTAATACGTGAGATGGTATAAAGACAGAGTCACCACCTTTTACCGTTTTAGTCTCATCTCCTATACTAAAATCAAAAGAACCACTTTCTACATAGGTCACTTGAGAATGATGATGCGCATGTTTATATCCTATTCCTCCCGTTTCAAAGGCTACCTTAACCAGCATGATTTTATCATCATATCCCATTATTTTTCTTTTTACCCCCTCTCCAACAACTTCCCATTGTTGGTCTTTATCGAATAAAAACTCTTTACTTGTTCCAAATGATTTCATAATTCTATTTTAATTTATTTTTTAATAATTGAGACTCTTTGTAGGTAATCTCTTTAATATTGATATTTAAAGAATGTTTTAATTTTTATAACATGCTACATATTGTAAACACCACCATTGATGTCTAATGTAGCTCCAGTGATAAAGCCGTCATACTCTGATGCGAGATATAAAACCGCTCGTGCTACGTCAGCTGCGTTACCTGATCGTTTTATTGGTATACCAGCTGTTGTTTTATCTGCTGATTCTTTTGTTGTATGAGTGTTGTGAAAAGAAGTGCCAAGAATTAGTCCAGGAGCAACAGCATTGACTCGAGTACCTTGAGGTCCCAATTCAGAAGAGAGTGCTCTTGTTAGCGTTAGTATAGCGCCTTTACTAGTAGAGTAAGCCAATGATCCTGGGTGTCCTCCTTTACGACCAGCGAGTGATGCTAAGTTTACAATACTGCTGTTGTCATTTTTTGCCAAATGAGGAGATGCGGCTCGTGTAACAAACATCATGGATGTGAGGTTAATATCCATAACCTTGTTCCAAAACTCAGTCTCCATTTCGTTTAGCATTTTACGCGCAACAAGTGAACCAGCGTTGTTGATAAGTATATCTAGACCACCTAATTCTTCTACAGTTTTTTCGACCATAGCATTAGCATCTACTTCTTTTGTTAAATCACCACTTATAGCTACAGCTTTTTGCCCTTTACTGTTAGCGTAATCAATTAATTCGTTTGCTGTATCAGCACTAGAAAAATAGTGAATGGCAACATGAGCGCCGCTATCTATAAAATGTCTTGAAATAGATTCTCCAATTCCTTGAGCACCGGCAGTTATAAGGACATTTTTGCCAACTAATTTATTATTGTTTTTCATTTTATCCCATATTAATTAATTAAAAATATTCTAAAAGCGCTACCACTCCATTGTATGAAATGACTAATGAAAAGAACAATGCAGCATACATTCCAATATAAACACCTATACTAGTTTTATAATCTTTCATTACTTTTTTACTGGATAACATAAGAATAATACCGAGCACTACTATGGGTAAAACAAACACATTAAATACTTGTGATAGTATTTGAATTTCTATGGGATTAGCTCCAAAAGCAGGGCCAATTAACGCCACCAAACATGCTATTGCAGTAATAATTCTAAACTGACGCGAATTGGTGTCTAATGTTCCTGATTGATAATCTGCAATCAATAATGGTGCTATTAATAAACAAGGGAAAATTGATGATAACCCTGCGCTTAATGCTCCAATAAAGAAAACAGTAACGGCCCATTTACCAGCTACTGGCTCTAATGTATTGGCCATGTCTAGTACTTGTGTTACCTCTTTACCTTGATAAAACAAGGCGCCAGCTGCTACAGCCATAATAACCCCACTAATAACAAAAATTAGAATAGCAGCTGTAATAGCATCTCTTTTTTGTTGTTTTAAGTGTTTAATAGTCCATCCCTTTCCTTTTACAAATAACGGTCTCGATAAAAACGTAGCCGAAGCCATCGTTGTACCCACAAATGCTGCAACCAGCATTTTACCACCAGGAACATCTGGTATCGTAGGTATTAATCCTTTTACAACATCTATAGTAAGTGGCTGCACAAAGCATAATGACAACACAAATGATAAACCCATAAAGCTTACAAAAATGACTAATATCTTTTCAAAAAAGGTGTACTTTCCTACTAGCATTAATAAATAAAAAGTTAGTATAATAAAAATTGCAATTCCTAGAACGGTTTCATATTTATAGGCGATTAAACCCTCAAAGTTAATCGCTAATATTTCAAATATGATATTTGATGAAATCCCTAAAATTCCCATCAGTGAATTCCATTGTCCAAACGTGATTCCTATAATAATTAATATGGCGAGTGCCTTACCAAATTTTAAATGTTTTTTAAATCCATAAAGTGCTGTTTCTTTAGTTAATAAGGCATAATTTCCGTAAGCAAACATTAATATTCCAGAAAAAATACAACTTAATAAGAGCACCCATAATAATTGCATATTAAATTTACTTCCGGCAACAATCATAGAAGTTACACTACCTGTACCAATGGTGTAGCCAATTGCAAATATACCTGGACCAAACCCCAATATTATAGCTATTGCTTTCTTCAGGAATGATTTTTTAGAGGTAGCTGCTTCCATAATTATTTATTGATTAGGTTGTGGTTTCCAATTTGTATGATGGCTTTTTACGCCATCATCATCTATTCTTTTATACGTATGTGCTCCAAAATAATCTCTTTGAGCTTGTATTATATTTGCTGAAGAATTTGCAGTTTTAATACCGTTGAAAAATTGAATGGATTCACCTAAACATGGTGTTGAAACATCATTAAGTAAACATTGCGTAACCACTTTTTTAATTGATGATTTATAATTATTAATGGATGCTGCGAAATGAGTATTGGTTAAAATGTTTGTTGTCTCTTTTAATACGTCAACTAAATCTTGCATTAACGTTGATTTAATAATGCAACCACTCGTCCATATTCTTGCAATTTCACTAAAATTTAAATCCCAAGAATATTTATTTGATGCTTCAGAGATGAGTTTAAAACCTTGATAATGATTTATTATTCTAGCAAATTGATATGCCTCCCGAACGGTATCAATGCTAATGTCGCAAGTTGTTGTTTTTATGTTTCTGAAATTTTTATTGTTTAAAACTCGCTCTTCTTTATAAAACGAAATATACCTAGCAAATAGAGCAGATGCAATCATTGTGCTTGGAACACCTATTTGTGTAGCGGCAATAGTAGCCCAATTTCCGGTGCCTTTGTTTCCAGCTTTGTCTACTATTTTTTTGACCAAGTAGTCATTACCCTCCTTTTTCCGAAGTATATCAATTGTGATTTCTAGTAAATAACTATTAGTCGTGTTTTTCCAGGTTTCTAAAGTGTTGGCAACCTCATCCAGGTTCTTGCCGGAAGATTCTAATATAGCACACGCCTCTGCAAGCAATTGCATTTCTACATACTCAATCCCGTTGTGCACCATTTTAATAAAATGACCACTTCCTTCTGTACCCACATACGTGCAACACGGTAAATTGTTTTTGTCTTTTGCAGCAATTGATTCAAGAAATGGTTTAATGTTTTTATAAGCTTCTGCGTCTCCACTAGGCATAATTGATGGCCCACGTAAAGCACCTTCTTCTCCTCCAGAAACTCCTGCTCCAATAAAATGAATTCCCTTTGTTTTTAGATAATCAAATCGTTCTTTTGTTTTTAAATAATTAGAATTCCCTCCATCTATTAATATATCATTTTCTGATAGGTGTGGGAGTAAATGTTCTATCACGAGATCTATCGTTTTTCCCGCATGAACCATCAGCATAATTTTTCTTGGCGTTTTTAAAGAACCTACAAAAGAGGCAATATTGTCAAAAGCAGCAGCGTTTGATAATTCTACATGCTGGTCTTTAAAATTTTTGGCAATATTTTCTTCTGAACCTTCAACATGCCTGTTAAACATTGAAATTTTGAATCCATTATTGGCTAAATTTCTGCATAGGCTTTTTCCCATAACACCTAAACCAAATAATCCAAATTCAGATTGAATCATTAATTCGTTTTTAATGGTTTTAATAATATTTTCAGGTGAAAAATTAATATTAATATGCAATGAATCCTTAGGTGCTTCTAAAATATCGAATTGGGATTTCAATAAGCTTGAAGGCATAAAATGATCAGATCTACATTGTACTCTATCAAAAATTTGTTCTAATGATCCTTTTAAATAGATCCATTTTGTTTGATTTTCGATAGTATGACTTAAGGTATCACGATATTTTTGTTTTAAAGCTGAACATGCAATTATGCAACTGTTGTTAGTTAATTCCTCTTTAGCCAACTTATTTAAATTCTCTAACCAACCTTGTCTATCGACATCATTAAGCGCTTGTCCTATGGACATTTTATTAATATTGTCTTCCGTGTGATAATCATCGCCATCAAAAAAAGAAATATTCAATTCTTGCGCTAGTAAATTACCAATCGTGCTTTTTCCACAACCAGAAACTCCTATCACGAATATGACTTTATTATTCATTTAAAACCTGTGCTTAATTTGGCGCTGTGCCAGCACCTACTGTAGCTTCTCTAAACCACACTTCTGTGTAACACCCATTTTCATATTGTTTAGCAATATCACCTCCAAAGGTTTCTGCTCCAGCGCACCAAACCATGTTATTTTCTGGGCTTTTTCCATTGGTTTGATTATATGCTCCTTGTTTAAAATAATTTAACTCTTCGCTGTAAGCAATAGCGCGCTCAGTTCCATCTTGCCCTATTGGTACAAATAGCTTCTTTACCTGCTCTGGTAAATCCGATTTATTTACATACTCAGATTGGATTAGATTTTTAGTAAATGTTTTAGTTTCATGTCCTTCACTTGAAAATGTGAGGTACATAACACCCTTATATACGTTTACCTCATAACTGAATTCTTCGCCCAATTCTATTCCGTCTTTGGGCTCTGCTGGAAAATCATTTTTACTTTTACCTACAACAGACATATCATGTCCCCAAATAGCTGTTGAATAATCCCATCTCCCAGAATTATCATCACCTTGTGTATTAATTTCATAATTCCAAAAAACAGAGCCTTTAGTCTGGCCTGGAAATTTCTTATAAAATATTTTTAAAGGCTCATTTTCATGACCTTCCCCGCTATGTATCTGACCAACCACTGTTGCGTAAGAAGCAGCAACTCTTGCGTCTCCAGATACAGATACTTGCATCACTTTACATGTCCCTGTTAGTTTACCTCCTTGTTCTGGGGTCCATTCTCTTTTTTCGTGTAATTCTGTTCTTGTATTACTGGAGTTTTTTGAAGTAACTCCAGAATTTGGCGTTTTATAAACCACCCAACGCCTTGTACCATCAATTACGCTGTAGAAGAAATCCTTATGTTCAAAATCAACTAAATTCTCCACATTCGTTCCATCTCCCATTAACATTTTAAACTTATCCATAAAAGGAATTACTTCACTTGGATACACTGTTTTTTTGCTCAAACCATCATTAGCAGCAAAATAACCTGCATTAGAATAGGCGTCTTCACTAATCTCAATGTTTGCTGATTTAAACCAAACTTCTGTATAGTTTCCATCTGCATATTGTTTTTGAAGGTCACCTCCATGTGTTTCTGCACCAGAACACCAAACCTTATTTATTTTGGGGTCTTTTCCATTGGTTTGATTATAACAACCCAACTTAAAGAAAAGTCCTTGACCCGTATATCCATTTTTTTGTTCTACGCCATCTTGACCAATTGGCACAAATAAGCGTTCTACTTGCTCTGGCATATCTGAACGATTTGTATATTCAGAAACAATAAGGTTTTTTGTAAATGTTTTAGTTTCATGTCCTTCACTATTAAATTTAAGAGACATAATACCTTCCTTGATTTCTACCTCATAACTAAATGCTTCACCTAAAGCAATACCATCTTCTGGTTCTGCTGGATAAGTGTTTTTGTCTGTTCCTACTACAGAGAAATCATAACCCCAAATTGGTGTAGAATAATCCCATCTTCCAGAATTATCATCACCGGCTGTATTTATTTCATAATTCCAAAAAACAGAACCTTTAGTATGACCTGGAAATTTTTTATAATATATTTTTAATGGCTCGTTCTCATGTCCATCTGCACTATGAATTTGACCAACCACCACAGAATAAGTTGCCGCAACACGAGCGTCTCCAGTGGTTGAAACATTCATCACTTTAAGCGTAGCGTTCATTTTAGCATCTGTCATTGGCGACCACTTTTTTAATTGTGCTAACTCTGTTCTTGTATTGTTTGAAGTACCATGCGTATTCCCTGCATTTGGTGTTTTAAACACAACCCAATCTATCTTATTTTCTTTGGTAGCATAAAAGAAATCTTTATTCTCAAAATTAGTTGCCTGGCCCGCATTAGACCCATCACCTAAAATTAAATTCCAATGTTGAAAAAATGGAATTACATCATTTGCTGGAACACCAAATGCACTCTTTTCATTAAGGTTACTATTCTTTTTATTTTCAGAACAACTGTAAAAAAGAAAAATGAGACTTAAAATGTATAGGGCACGAGCAGGTAACAATGTGATAGTTTTATAGTTCATTTTAAATGATATTTCGATTTTATAATAAAACAATTAGATTTTTGTTTTCCTAAAAGATTCGTTGTAAAATAATAATTTACGGATGAAAAACTGGTTTACCAGATTGGTTTACCAAATATAAAATAATTATATTAATTTCAAAGTATTTAACTTTTATAATTGGAAATTGAATTTATGGATATATTTGTATCCCTTGAGTTACACAAGGTAATACACTCCAAAAACCCAGCAGCTTTTAGTAAAACTTATACATGAAATAACATTTTATTCTTGAAGATAATAAGTTGTAAAAGAATCCAAATCCTCCCCAAAATAGTGTGACTTCACTCCTATGGGCTCCAGCTAATTTCAAATTTTATTTGTTTTTACTAATAAATTAAATTAATTTCGTGGAACAACTAATTTAAATTTACCAAAAATGAAAAAATTATTAAGTGTTTTTGTACTAGCCCTATGTATCTCTTGCTCACAAGGATTACCTCCTGAATTTGCTAAAAATACCGTTACTGCCAAAAAAATGTTAGAACTACAAGGTTCTGAGTCAGATTTTCAAGCTCAGCTAGACTTATTGCATGAAGATGTTAAATGGCAACCTGTATTTTTCGGATCTACTGAAATTGGAAAAGAAGAATTTGGCCAATATTTAAAAGCATGGCAAGATCAAATGGA
>Ga0206127_1002267_pt1 | contig 19322 bp, 19 predicted proteins | sample Helgoland_Spring_6_FD_148646 | JGI IMG/M metagenome (GOLD analysis project Ga0206127, IMG submission 148646) | Pelagic subsurface seawater microbial communities from Kabeltonne, Helgoland, North Sea - Helgoland_Spring_Bloom_20160419_1 | ecosystem: Environmental > Aquatic > Marine > Epipelagic ...
CTTAATTAACATTGCAAACTTTATTCACCCTTGGAAGATAATGCCCCTGAGAGAAACTATCCTGATCTCCTATAAACCGACTCTTTAGCGCCACGTCAACAGCAATGAATCGTAAAAATGGCATCATTTTCTGTTGACTCTAAAAAAGGTAATTATTGCAGTGATATAGCGTTAAAAAAAAATTAATTTTTTTTAACTTTTTTTTAACAAAGTGTTTAACTGGCCTTTAGTTAGGTTTTATTTAGTTATTAAAATACACCTAATTAGGAATTGTTTTATATTTTGGATTAAATTTTTCTTCTCGCTACGTAAGTAAAAAAAACCGCCCAATGAGCGGTTAAATTAGTAATCTATCTAATATAGATTACTTCATAGATTTAACTCGCTTAGATAAGCGTGATATTTTTCTTGAAGCAGTGTTTTTATGAAAGACGCCTTTTGTTACAGCTCTCATCATAGCTGGCTCAGCTGATTTAAGCGCTTCTACTGCAGCCGCTTTATCGCCTTTTGTAATTGCATCTTCCACACCACGCAGATTGGTTTTGACCATTGTGCGACGATTTCTATTTACGTCTGTTTTTCGTCCTTGTGATCGGACTGCTTTTTTAGCGGATGCTGTATTAGCCATACATTCCTCGGTTTGTTTACTTGAAATCTTATTTCTGTGGCCGCCTATATACGCGCAAATTTATCACGTCAACAGCGATATTCATTCTTTAAAGTTAATCGCGGATAATAGTTATTTATTCTTGAAGTGTGGTTTTCGCTTTTCAGTGAAAGCCGCCATACCCTCTTTTTGGTCTTCTGTGGTAAACATAGATTGGAAAACTTGTCGCTCTAAGCGCACTCCTTGACTCAATGTAAGCTCAAATGAGGCGTTTATTGTCTCTTTTGTCATCATAGAGATGGGTTGACTTTGGCCTGCGATTTTTAAAGCTGCAGCATGCGCTTCTTCCATAAGTTTGTCTAAGGGTACAACGCGTGAAACTAAGTTGGATGACAATGCTTCCATAGCATCCATCATTCTTCCTGTGAGACACATATCCATTGCTTTTGATTTTCCAACAGCTCTTATGAGTCTTTGTGTGCCGCCTATCCCTGGCATCACTCCGAGATTAATTTCGGGTTGACCAAATTTTGCATTATCAGCAGCTATTATGAAATCACACATCATAGCAATTTCGCACCCCCCGCCTAACGCATAACCGGATACTGCTGCAATAATTGGCTTTCTAAAGCGAACAATTGCTTCATGATTTGAGAATATATCACTTTTATAAATATTTAAATATTCTAGATCTGCCATTTCTTTTATATCTGCACCCGCAGCAAAAGCTTTCTCGGACCCACATAGTATAACACACCCAATTTTATCATCTATACTTATCGTTGAAAGTGCATCTGCCATTTCTGCCATCATCTGAGAGCAGAGTGCATTTAATGCTTTGGGCCTATCTAGCTTTATGGTTGCTACGGCGCCTTCTTTTGTAATTTCTATCATGTCATAGCCCATAAGGAGCTCCATATTTTTGTGCAGTCTTTACACGTGCAATTTATTTCTTTCAAGCGGACACTAAATAAAAATTATTTTTGGCATGCTTTGCAATAAAAACTACTTCTTCCGCTTTGTATAATTCTTTCTATAGGGGTTTCACATACGACGCATGGCTTTTTTTCTTGTCCGTAAACTTCAAAACTATGCTGAAAGTAGCCTAAGTTTCCATCAACACTTGCAAAGTCTTTTAAAGAGGATCCACCTGCTTCAATTGCTTTTTTTATGACGCCTTTTATTTCATTCACTAATATTTCAGTTTCTTTAATAGTTAGCGACCCAGCGAGCCGTTTTGGAGAAATCTTTGCTTTAAAAATAGCTTCACAAACATAAATATTACCTAATCCACCTATGATACTTTGATCTAATAAAGCAGATTTAATGGCGCTCTTTTTACCAGATAGTTTATTAAATAAGTAAGGCGCGTTAAACATGTTGTCCAATGGCTCTGGACCCATTTTATCTAATCTCGAGGGTTCACCTGGCGCTATTAGCTCCATGAAGCCGAACCTACGTGGATCATTATAAGTTACCACAACACCATTACTCATTTCAAATATAACATGATTATGCTTTGGGTTAGTGGAATTGTTTGAATTATATAATGCTGTTAGGTCATTATCTATAGAAAACCTTCCGCTCATTCCGAGGTGCATATATAAAACATCATTTGAAGAAAGAGTTGCCTTTAAAAATTTACCCCTCCTAATCAGTGAGGTTAATATTTTTCCTTGGATTCTACTTATAAAATTTTTATCAAACGGAAATCTTAAATTTAATCGATTAAGTGTGACTCGTTCAAACTTAAATCCCTGCATTACTGGCTCAAGTCCACGCTTTACTGTTTCGACTTCAGGTAGTTCTGGCATGGTCAATGGCTAAGTAAATGAATTTCAATTTATATGTTTCGAATTAATCAATTTATATTTTATTTTTTACTTGGCCCTGTACTAACAGCTACCATAGCTGCTCGAAGGGTTCTGTCGCCTAGCGTAAAGCCGGTTTGCATAACAGTTGCAACATTACCCTTTTCCTCGTCTGATGGAATTTGAGCTACGGCTTGATGCACATTCGGATCAAACTTACTTCCTACACCTAGTACAGGCTTAATGCCGTGTCTTGAGAGTGTTAATATTAAATCTTTTTCAGTAAGTTCAATGCCGTCAAGTAGATTTTTTGCATTTGCCCCCATGTCATCACGAGTTTTACCATCAAGAGTAAGCAATGCGCGAGATAAATTATCATGCACAGATAGCATATCTACTGCAAAGCGTTCGATACCAAAAGTTTTTGCGGCGCTTATTTCTCTTTCGGCCCGTTTTTTTACATTATCAGCATCCGCCATTGCGCGAAGCGCCTTATCTTTTAGGCTTGATAGCTCTAACTCTAAGCTTTCTATTCTGATTTTATCTTCATTTTGTTCAGAATCAACAGATTCTGATTCTGGTAATTTGTGTGAAACGCCGTCTATTTCCATGTCGATAACTCTTTGAAGTCTGTCTAAGTCTTCATCTGAAGGTAGCCCATCTTTATCAAGCTCTATATCTTTCATATCGATATCTTTATTTTTATTTTTCATTTTTGTACTTTCTTCTACCAGATGAATGTCAGATCGGTTTGCTGGATGAAAATGTCAAGTGCTTCAATTGATATAAACTAAAGATAGTTTATAGTACACCAACACTTCTATAATAATTATCTTATTGAAACGTTTTAAAAGAAATTTAATATTTATATTATGTTTGTTTAAATTGTCTGGCCATATGTGCGTCCTTAGTTTAGTTGGAGAATGGTAAAAAAGGAAAGTTGATGCGCCCCAATAACAGATTACGAGAAAATTTACGTTTAGTTACATTTGAGCCTGGGGTGTCTCTGTATGCAGAAGGTTCTTGTTTAGTTAAGTTTGGAAACACTCACGTACTTTGCACAGCCTCTGTTGATGAAAATGTACCTCGGTGGATGAGGGGCAAGGGCAAGGGGTGGGTTACAGCCGAATATGGGATGTTACCACGTTCTACTCACTCTCGTAATTCACGTGAAGCAGCTAGAGGAAAGCAGGGCGGGCGTACTGTTGAAATACAACGTTTAATTGGCAGGTCATTGCGTGCAGTTGTTAATTTAAAAAAATTAGGCGAAAGACAAATTATTATAGATTGCGATGTTATGCAAGCAGATGGGGGCACTAGAACGGCTTCAATATCTGGCGCATGGGTTGCTTTATACAAAGCTTGTGAGAGTTTAGTAGAAAAAGGTTTAATTGAGGAAAACCCTGTTACGGACAGAATGGCAGCTGTGAGTTGTGGAATTGTTGACGGTGAATGTAGACTGGACCTTGAGTACCTGGAGGATAGCGCTGCTCAAGCGGATGCCAACTTTGTTTTAACGGCTAGTGGAGGTGTCATAGAAGTGCAAGTTAGCGCTGAGGATACGCCTTTTTCACAAGATGAAATGACAGAACTTACACGCCTTGCATCTTTAGGCATCAAAACTATCTGCGAGTATCAAGAGAAAGCAATGAAATAATTGCGCAGTGCTTTTTATATAATTTTGAGTTTCTTTTTTGTGCTCTTATTGGAAACTAGCAACGCCCAAAGTTTAAATAACTCATGTAATGTTGAATTTGTCATATTGGGAGCCTCACAAGATGCCGGGTCACCCCAAATTGGAGTTAATGATGACCCTGCTTGGAGAAATGTATTACACAGAAACACCGCAACATCCGCTGCTATAATAAATAGAAAAACTAAGGACAGATATTTATTCGAAGCCACCCCCGATATTAAGGAGCAACTTTTCAGCCTTGATAAAATATCAACGTCATTAAATGGCGATCCCTTAGGGATATCAGGTATTTTTATAACTCATGCTCACATTGGTCACTATGCAGGGTTGATGTTTTTGGGCCATGAATCAGCAGCCACTAAGAGTTTGAACGTTTTTGCGATGCCTCGTATGGAAAAGTTCTTAAGAAACAATGGTCCATGGTCTCAATTAGTTGATTACAAAAACATTGAAATATTCCCCCTTGCCGACCAAGTATTGGTTGAACTTTCAGGAGGCATAAAAGTTAAACCTTATCAAGTTCCTCATAGAGATGAGTTTTCCGAAACCGTAGCATTTGAAATTAAATCTTCTAAAAAGTCAGTTCTATTTTTGCCTGATATAGATAGCTGGTCAGAGTGGGAAAGTGAATACGGACACAGCCTTCAGGAGCGTGTCGCTGCCGTTGACCTTGCTTTTTTAGATGCTACATTCTTTGATAACAATGAGTTGCCAGGAAGAGATATGTCAGAAATTCCTCATCCTAGGATGGTAGAGACTATGGAGGTGTTTGATAATTTACCTGAGACTGAAAAGAACAAGGTATACTTTATTCACTTAAATCATACAAATCCAGCTAGATTTTTTACTTCATCGGCCTATAAAAATATTAGTGAACGCGGATATAAAATAGCAAATTCTAATGATAGCTTTTGCCTTGATTAAGAAACCTGTCGAAACTAGGTCAAAAAATTAATGAGTATATTAAATAAAATAGTTGTAGCGTCACATAATGAAGGAAAAGTTCGCGAAATAAGAGAATTACTTATTCCATATGGAGTAACTACCCTGAGTGCAGCTGAACTTTCTTTGGATGAACCCGTAGAAACAGAATTAACATTTACTGGTAATGCAGAGTTAAAAGCAAATGCTGCGGCTATAGCTTCAGGCCTGCCCTCTCTATCTGATGACAGTGGATTAGTTGTGGAATCATTAAATGGTGACCCCGGGATATATTCCGCCCGCTGGGCTAATAAACCTAAATCTGAGGGTGGTGGGCGTGATTTTTCTATGGCTATGTGGCACGTCAATGACCTTCTTAAATCGAAAGATAGAAGCGCTCATTTTGTTTGTGCCTTATGCCTTGCCTTTCCTTCCGGAAAAAAATTCACCTATCTTGGTAAAGTTCATGGTGAAATTGTTTGGCCGCCCCGCGGAGAGAGAGGCTTCGGGTACGACCCAATATTCTTAGCAGAAGGAGATATAAAAACATTTGGCGAGATGAACCCTATTAAGAAACACGCTAAAAGCCATAGGGCTAGAGCGTTTGAAAAACTAATAATGAATCACTTTTAAGTGTCTGAAGGTTTAGCAATATATGTTCATTGGCCTTTTTGTTCCAGAATTTGCCCGTATTGCGATTTTAACGTCTATAAGCAAAAAGACGAAATCAATTTAATACCTGCTATTTTGACAGATTTATCTTTTTGGCGCGAATGGACTGGTCCGCGATTAGTAACCTCTATCCATTTTGGCGGAGGTACGCCGTCTTTGATGTCTTCTGAGGATATCTATTCTGTTATATCAAGAATAAAGTCTCTTTGGAATTTAAAGCTTTCTTGTGAAATCACACTTGAAGCTAATCCCATAGATATGAATAAAGAACGTTGGGAAGCTTATGCAAAGTCAGGCGTTAATAGACTTTCTCTTGGCATACAGAGTTTCTACGATGTTGCATTAAAAAATTTAGGCCGAGACCATAATTCTGTACAAGCAAAGAGATCAATTGAGCTAGCCAAAAATACTTTTCCTTCAGTGTCGATCGATTTAATTTTTGGTTGGAAAGGACAAGATGAACTATTGTTACATAATGATATAACTGAAGCTATCAAAACTGGAGTTGATCACATTTCAACTTATCAACTAACGATTGAAGAGGGCACTGCATTTCATAAGTCTGAGATTAGAGGGAATAAAAAATCTGTAACGGCCGATCAGAGCGCAGATTTCTATGACACTATCGTTGAAAGATTAATTTCTGCTGGTTTTGAGCATTATGAAGTTTCCAATTTTGCTAAGCTAAGTCATCAGTCCCAGCACAATTTAACTTATTGGAAAGGGTTAGATTATGTTGGTGTGGGGCCTGGGGCCCATGGACGAGTTACGGTCCATAATTCAAGGTACTCTACGATTTCTAAAATGCGCCCTCAAGATTACATGCAAAACATAGAATTAATGGGCCATGGATTAGAGACACGAGAAAAATTATCACCACAGGAATGGTCAAGTGAATATATCATAATGGGTCTAAGAGTGGATAATGGAATTTCTATCCAAAAGTATGAGGCGTTGTCGGGACAATCACTACCGAAGCAAAAAATAAATAATTTTGTTGATAATGGTTTTTTGCTAATAGAAGGGGACAAATTAAGCACAAGCCGTAAAGGCCGGAATGTACTTGATCATATTACAAGAGAAATTCTAATTTAGTTCGAGTGAAAAACTTTTAGGGGCGGGGCTGATAACTTTAAAGCGCCCATTTTCAATTTTGTAAATTGCAAGCCCGCGTTCGGGTATACCGTCATTTCCAAATCTAACTAACCCGTCAATACCATAAAAGCCCTCTATTCTTTCAATATTTTCTATGATTGAACTCGATGAGTCTTTAGTTACGGTTTCACTTATAGTTAAAGCGTCATAGGCTAAAGGTGCAAGGCGTGAGGGCTCTTCCTCAAAGATTTTTTCGTAACCAGAAAGAAATTTTACTTTATTTTTATCGTCTGCAGCTGCAAAAATACCCCCGTTTAAGGCAGGCTCTCTTACTGTCTCTTCATTTTTCCAGAGACTAGTCCCAAGAAACTGCACTTTAGTTGGATCAACATCAAAATAGGGGAGTAATGGCGCTAGAGATAATAAGGATGTGCCTCCTTCAGGCAGGAGTATTGCATCATATGACATTAGGCCTCTTCCATTATTCTTTCTTATTTTTTTTACACCTTTAACATAAAAGTCTGCTAGTTTTTTTGCAGGTTCTTGCATTTCTGCAATATCATTACCCGTATATGTTTCTGATCCTGTTATTTCACCCCCGGTATTAATTACGGCGTCAACAAACTCTTTCTGTACCCTTAAGCCATATCTGCTCTCTGGACCTAAATAAGCATAACGCTTTAATCTTTTGGAAGCGGCATAATTTACTAGTCGATTGATTTCTGATTCAGGTGGAAAAGATAGTAGATAAATACCTTTTGATGCCACCTTTATGTCGGATGAAAATGCAATTATGGGTACGTTGTATTGTTTCGCTTTTGCGGAACTAATTTTTACAGAGTTTGCGAGGATCGGTCCAATAATGAGATCCGCACCCATATCAATGGCTGATTTAGTGGCTTTCTCAGCTCCCTGCGTAGTACCAGAAGTGTCGTGCACTGATAACAAGATGTCATCTTTATTAAGGTCAAAAATAGCTAATTCTGCTGCTTTTAACATAGAAGCTGCCTCCTCCCTTAAACGAGATGATTTCGATGAAAAAGGAAGCAGTAAAGATATTTTTCTTTTATCATTATATGGAGGGTTGGCAATCGGGTCTTGAGAGACCCCTTGGGGCGGCTCTGTTTGGTTTAATTTGTCTATAAATTTCTTCGTATTAGTCTCAATAGGCTGAGGTAATTGATCTTCTAAGGCGGTACCTTCAGTAGGCCCTTCTGGGATTATCTCTAAATACTCTTCTTGCTCCATATTTCCATTTTGTGGAGTGGGAACAGTTGTGCACCCAGAAACAATTAAAACAAATAAACAGAGTAATAGAGTTACTGGATGGCCAAAGCCTTTAAATTTCGCCATAGTAGCTTTCACAAAATAGGTGGGCATAAGATTGACTCAAAATAATACTAAAAGCGAAGCGCCTCATAAGCAAGGGGAAACAGATAAAGAAGAAAACTCTGTTGCTTTGCAGCCCGGACTTTATATCGTTGCAACCCCGATTGGAAATATACGCGATATAACACTTCGAGCTCTTGATGCCCTTAGGTCGGCTGATTTAATATTGGCAGAAGATACCAGAAATAGTAAGAAAATCCTTATTGTGTATGACATAAATAGTTCACTATTATCTTACCATGAGCATAATGCAGAAAAACGATTACCATTTGTTTTGAAACAATTGCGATCTGGTAAATCTGTAGTTTTAATATCTGATGCGGGTACCCCTTTAATATCTGACCCTGGCTTTAAATTAACACGCGCGGCACTGCAGAATAATATTGATGTGTTTCCCTTACCAGGGGCCTCGGCTGTCTTGGCTGGTTTAGTAAAATCTGGATTGCCTTCGGACCGGTTTATGTTTGCCGGTTTTTTGCCATCTAAATCTGCTGCCAGAAAAACAATTTTAAAGAGTTTTAAATTAATTAATGCGACTCTTATTTTTTTCGAAACTGGCCCAAGAGTGTTATCATGTCTCGAGGATATGCGGGATGAACTAGGAGACCGTGATGTTGCATTGGTCAGAGAATTAACCAAAAAATATGAAGATGGAATTTATGGTTCATTTTCAGATGTGATTAATAATGTTAATGAAGCTCAGCCTAGAGGAGAAATCGTTCTACTCGCAGGTCCTCCGAAAACTAAACAGATGTGGAATAAAGACGATGTTTTGTCCGCTTTAAAAATACAGCTGCCTGAGCTTGGTCTCAAAAAAGCTAGCAATGAAATTTCGGAGGCGAGCGGCTGGGCGAAAAGAGATGTTTACCAAATGGGCTTAAGTCTCAAATAAAACTAGTTTTTATAAATCATGATATTAACATGTTTTGGTAACTTTTAGTTCACTTCTATACTTTAGTGTTCTTTGTATTATGAAAAAATTAATAGCCCTTATACCCTTTTTATTGTATTTTGTGTTATCAGCTTGCACCACCGTTACGTCGGCAGGAATTACCAAGGGCGATGAGAGAAACTTAGCACGCTCTGTTAATGATGTAAGTGCAGAAAGAGTTATTCGTGCAAGAATGGCAAGGGCAGAAGGTTTCAAACTCAAGGGCATAGATGTTGATGTTAACGAAGGAGTCGTTCTTCTCGCAGGAAACGTTCAGAGGCAGGAAGACAGAATAGAAGCCGAAAGAATAGCTTGGTCAGCCCCTCGAGTTGAACAGGTAGGGAATGAGGTCTTGATTAAAGACAAACAAGGTATGGTCCGGAATGCAAAAGACAGTGTTTTAACAACTCTTGTTAAAGCTCGACTTACAGCCGACAGGTACGTGAAAGGACGAAATATAAATGTAGAAAGCCATGACGGCATTGTTTATTTGCTTGGGGTTGCAAGAACCCAGGCTGAACTTGAAAGAGTAGCTGAGATTGCGAGTCGTACAAGAGGTGCGCGCCAAGTCATATCTTATGTAAAAATAGCGGGTAGTGATTTACCAAAACGCCAATTTAATGAAAATTTTGACCAAGGCGATGAAGAGCCAGCTCCCTTAAGGAAATTACCAGACTTTCTCCAGGACAGCCCAACTGAGCCAGCCGCACCTAAGTCAGAAGATACACCTGCCTCCCCCGCCAAGCCGTCTGTTGAGCAAGACCCAATTGCGAGTATGGAAATCGAAGAAAGCTTGATGGGCTTTAACGAAAAGAAGTTACCGCACAACATTGGAGGCTCTTCTTCATCTGTAGTTCCAGATGTACCTTACTATGTTGACCCGCGGTCAGGAAAAGAAATTCCAGTAAATTTTTCTGATAAAGATGTTGAGCCTGTTATAATAAAATAATTGAGCTAGATTAAAGTAATTGATCTCTGATATCAGGTGTCCAACCACAAGTAGTATTAGTTTGGGTCTTTATTATAGGTCTTTTTAATAGGGCTGGATGCAAATGCATAAGTTCTAGGGCTTTTATTTCATTCATCTCGCTTTTCATTGCTTCATCAAGGTTTCGCCATGTGGTAGAACGAGTGTTTAATAGTTTCCCCCATCCAACCGCTTGCATTAACTGTGAAATATCTGATTTTGAAATGCCATCGGACCGAACATCTATAAGTGAGATTTCATAACCAGCTTGTTCAAGGGATTTAATAGCTTTCTTGCAAGTGTCACAACTTTTTAAATGATATAGGGTTATTTTCATTGGGACCTCTCTTTTATGAATGATACTATTAATTTATAAATTCTTTGACGGGAGGTGTCATTGTGAGTTTCATGCTGGACATTATCAAGCGAAACAAAACTAGTATTTTGCGCTTCTGACACAAATTTTTCTGTAGCAGCATACTCTGTTAGCTTATCATTCTTTGAATGCCATATACAAAGGTCTTTTGTCCAGTCTTGCCGGCGGGCAAGAATTTTCTCTCCCATTTCTATCATTGCAACTGCAAGACCAGTTCCTAGCCGGCTGTGGTTAAGGGGGTCATTTTCATAATTGTTTTGCTCTTTACTTATCGTAGATATTTGATCGCCTGTTATTTTATTTGAAATAGCCCCATTCGGATTAACAAAGTTCATAAACTTTACTATACTTTTCAGCACAGTCCCTATCGGTTTTGACGGGCGCAATAACGGGGCAGACACAAGGTACCCGCAAATTATATCATTATTAAATAGCCCATTGTGAAGTGCTAAGCCGCCCCCCATTGAATGACCGTACATAAAGTGTGGTAATCCAGAGTTTATGTTTTGTGACATTTGAATGACTTCAGTTATATCATTCGTCATTAAATTATAGTCGTTGCAGACTCCCTTTGGACCTATTGCTTTTCCGTGACCTCTTAAGTCAAATGCAACCACTGAAATATTATTTTTTATAATATGCTTTGCCATATTTTCATACCGGCCGGAGTGCTCTCCAAAACCGTGAACAATTATCATCACAGCTAATGGTTCTTTTGCCTTCCATAACACACCATGGATCTCAAATTTATCAACACTTGAAATTACTTTAAATTCTTTTTTCATATTTCTTTCAATCTCATTTATAAGCCATTAGTATTGTGATGGGTGCAAAGGCATCCTATTAATTGTCAATTATATGATGTTAAATGAACTAACTAACGTACTTGCGCAAGTCTCGCTGCTATTGCAGATATAGATAAACCGCTGATAGGGAAACGACTATGCGCATTGCTTTTCAAATGGATCCGATGGAAGGGGTCGATATAAATGCTGATACTACTTTTGCTTTAGCTGAAGAAGCATCATCTCGAGGTTATGAATTGTATGAATATTCACCCGAGCACTTGATATATAATGAGGGCCAAGTTCAGGCACGGGCCCGAAAAATGCAGATAAACCGTAACGGTAAAGATCATGTTATATTTGAAGACAGAAAACTCATTAATTTAGCTTTAGATGTCGATGTCGTTTGGATGCGCCAAGATCCCCCTTTTGACATGTCATACATAACAGCCACTCATTTACTTGAGAGATTGTGCACTCACACACTTGTCGTGAATGATCCGAAATGGGTCCGCGCCTGCCCTGAAAAAATCCTACCATTAGATTTTCCTGAGTTAATGCCAGAAACGCTGATTACGCGAGACCGCCCTTCTATTGATAAATTTAGATCTAAACATAAAGATATTATATTGAAACCTCTTTATGGAAATGGCGGGGCTGGGGTATTTTTGGTAAAAGAAGGGGATAGTAATTACTCTGCGCTTATTGAAATGTTCATAGAAAATTCAAGAGAGCCATTAATTGCTCAAGCTTTTCTAAAGGATGTAGAAAAGGGGGACAAGCGCATAATCATTATTGATGGAGAGCCTGTTGGGGCAATAAACCGAATACCCCAAAAAGGTGAAATGCGTTCGAATATGCATGTCGGAGGATTAGCTACATCTACTGACCTAACAGCGTCAGATCTTCATATATGTAAAGCTATAGGCCCGATGTTAAAGGACCGGGGTCAAATTTTAGTTGGGATTGATGTTATCGGCGATAAAATGACCGAGATAAACATAACTAGCCCTACAGGCGTTCAGGAACTCAAAGAATTTACCGGTATTGACGCTGCCGCATTAGCTTGGGACGCGATAGAACGTAAGCTAGGTGACAAGACTTAAATAAGCTAATATCTTCTCTTTCAAAACAACAAAAAAACACTAAAATATATTTATGAGTAAAAAGAATAAAAACCCACGACCTAAAGCACGCCGTCCGAGAGGCTTTGAGGATAAGCCGGCTGACTTATTACGAGCTGAGCGGAGGCTTATACACGCTGCATATTCTGTTTATGACCTACATGGTTTTGAACCTTTGCAGACCCCCGCACTTGAATATGCCGATGTTTTAGGAAAATTTCTTCCTGATGAGGATCGACCAAATGTTGGCGTATTCGCCCTGCAAGATGACGATAAGCAATGGCTTTCTTTGCGTTATGACTTGACAGCCCCGCTCGCAAGATTTGTTGCTGAAAACTATGATGGCTTGGCCAAGCCTTACCGGAGGTATCAATCCGGTTCTGTATATAGAAATGAAAAGCCAGGACCTGGACGGTACCGTGAATTTGTTCAGTGCGATGCCGATAGTGTGGGCGCGGCAAGTATATCAGCAGACGCCGAAATGATTGTTATAGCTACTGAGGTGATGCATGCAGCTGGTTTAAAAAATGGACAATATCTAGTAAGAGTTAATAATCGTAAATTGCTTAATGGTATCCTTGATAGCTCGGGGGTTCCCAATACAACTGAAGGCGATTATCAAAAAATTCAAGTTCTTAGAGCAATAGATAAATTGGATAGGCTTGGCGCTGATGGAGTTAAAGACTTATTGGGCAAGGGCCGAGAAGACAGCAGTGGGGATTTCACAAAAGGTGCAGGATTAGAAGCTAATGCAATAGAAGCCGTTTTGAAATTTACTGAAGCATCAAGCTTGGACCGTTCTGATACAATAATTAATCTCGAAAAAATAATGGGTGCCTCAGAGCAGGGAAAGTCAGGATGTGAAGAATTAATTGCTATAGACAATATTTTAAATGCAACTGATTACGGGCCGGATAAAGTTATTTTCGATACATCTATAGTAAGAGGGCTCGGATATTATACTGGACCAGTTTTTGAAGCTGAATTAGTTGCAGATATTCGGGATAAAAAAGGTCGCCCAGTAAGGATTGGTTCTATCGGCGGCGGGGGCAGATATGATGACCTTGTTTCAAGGTTTAGAGGTCAGCCCGTTCCTGCGACTGGATTTAGTTTTGGTGTCTCCAGGTTCTTATCGGCACTTGATAGGATGAATGCATTAGAGGAAATATCCAAGCCTCCTGTCATTATATGTGCTTTCGATCGTACGTTAATGGGAGACTATTTTAAAATGGCGGCTGAATTAAGGGCGGAAGGAATCCGTGCTGAGGTTTTTGTGGGTGCTGGAAATATTACAAAACAAATGAAGTACGCCGATAGGCGCTCCAGTCAAATTGCAATTCTTATGGGTGAAGATGAACTTAAAAATGGCGTTGTAACCCTTAAAGATTTATATCTAGGGGCGGATATGGCTAAGGCTATTAGTTCTAACGAAGAGTGGAAGTCTAGCCGTCCCGCCCAACAAGAGGTATCGCGTGATAATTTAGTTGCCTCAGTTAAGTCGATTTTAAATAAATAAGGCTTCAAAAAAAGGTGGCGAAGCGTTAACCTCGCCACCAGTTCAAAGGGGATCCATATAGTGGATGGTTAATGTGTAACCTTTTGAAACTAACAGGGGGATTACAGTAACCTTAAAAAACTGTAATCTTACGTTTAAATGATAAGAAAGTAATAAATGTCACAACTCGATTTAAGATTAATACCAGTCACGCCCTTTCAGCAGAACTGTAGTTTGCTTTGGGATACTGATACAATGGAGGGTGTATTGGTTGACCCTGGAGGAGAACCAGAAAAACTCATGAATACAGCAAAAGAACTAGGAATTGATATCAAGGAAATATGGCTAACGCACGGACATCTTGACCATGCTGGAGGAGCTGAGGACATTCGAAAAGCATTGAATATTCCTGTCATAGGGCCTCATAAAGAGGATCAATTTTGGATGGATACAATCGAGCAGAGTTGGTCACAATATGGTCATGCGGGTATGGGAAAAAATATAATACCGGATAGATACCTTGAGGATGGAGAAACCCTGACTCTTGGGGGAACTGAGTTTGGCGTTCTTCACACACCCGGGCATACTCCTGGGCATGTTGTCATTTATAATAAAAACCTCAAGATTGCATTTGTTGGTGATGTATTATTTCGAGGGTCTGTGGGAAGAACTGATTTTCCAAAGAGTAATCCTCAGCAGCTTATAGACTCCATTAAAACTAAGTTGTGGCCTCTCGGGCACGATATGAGATTTGTCCCAGGTCATGGTCCAATGAGTACTTTTGGGGCAGAGCGTAAAGACAATCCATTTGTTGCAGATCACATTTCTAATGGACCGACTGGCAATACCTCCGGGGTTATGTGATTAAAGCTAACAAAAAATTATAATGATATAGCGAGTTTTATTATGGGTGACTTATTGACGATTGAAGCTTTTCTAACGCTTTTTATGCTTATATTGCTGCAAGCAGTTCTTGGCTTTGATAATTTACTCTATATTGCCATTGAGAGTAATAAAGTTGGTAACGCTAAAGATGCAAAAAAAGTTCGGCAGCTTGGCATAGGTATTGCTGTTGTATTTCGAATTTTATTATTGTTTGTAATTGTTTCGTTATTCCAGAAAATGGCCGCCCCCTTATTTTCAATTCATTTAGAAAAATTCATTGAGGGTGAGTTTACAATGCAGTCCCTCGTCACACTCTTTGGGGGAGGCTTTATTATTTACACTGCAATAAAAGAAATACATCATTTGCTTATAGTTAAACATATCGAGCATACAGAAGGCTCTGGACGTCGCTCAGTTGCAAAGGCAATAGTTTTAATAGTCTTAATGAATCTCGTTTTTTCAGTAGACTCTATTCTTTCCGCTATGGCTATTGCCTCAGAGGTTGATGCAGACGGCGTTGTTACATATCAAGTACCATTAATGGTTATCGCCATAGTACTCTCTGGCTTAGCTATGATTTTTATGGCTGACGCAGTTACAGAGTTTTTGAAAAAAAACCGAATGTATGAAGTCCTCGGACTTTTCATTCTTTTTCTTGTTGGCGTTTTGTTGGTGACAGAAGGTGCTCACCTATCACATTTAAAATTATTCAACTTCCCTATAGATGCTATGAGCAAGTCTAGTTTTTATTTAGTTGTTGGGGTTCTTATAGTAACCGACATATTATCTAACAGGTACCAAAAAAGACTGTGGGCCCAAAAAGAAGAAGAGATACGCGGTAATATTAAATGACTGCCCTAAGCTAATCTCTTAGTAATTCATTTACACCAGTTTTTGAACGCGTTTTAGCATCAACTGTTTTTACAATTACAGCGCAAGATAGTGAGTGGCTTTTATCAGCCGAGGGCAGAGTGCCTGGCACCACTACAGAGTACGGAGGTATTTCCCCGTAACTGATTTTCTTTGTAGCTCTATCATATATTTTTGTGGACTGACTGATAAACACTCCCATTGCAAGAACCGAGCCTTCACGTACAATAACTCCTTCAACCACTTCAGAGCGTGCACCAATAAAACAGTTATCTTCTATTATAGTTGGATTGGCTTGCAGAGGCTCAAGAACCCCCCCAATCCCAACGCCGCCGGATAAATGAACATTTTTTCCAATCTGTGCGCAAGATCCAACTGTTGCCCAGGTATCGACCATGGTTCCCTCACCAACATTAGCACCGATGTTAATGTAGCTGGGCATAAGCACAGCATTTGGAGCAATATAGGCACCTCTACGTACTGTCGCGGGAGGCACAACGCGAAACCCAGCTTTGGAAAATTCTGTTTCAGACCAGCCTGAAAATTTGTTTGCAACTTTATCAAAGAACTTACCATTCTGTGGTCCGCCGTCCATCACAATGTTAGGATGTATACGGAAGCCCAATAAAACTGCTTTCTTAATCCATTGATTAACTACCCATTGACCATCATCTGACTTTGAAGCAACTCGAAGTGAGCCGTTGTCTAAACCCGCTATTGAAGCCTCAATGGCATCACGGTCTTTTCCTTTAGTCTTTGGACTAAGGGAGGCGCGGTTTCCCCAAGCTAAATTTATCTGCTTTTTGAGTTGTTCGCTCATTATAAACCTTTTATTTTCTCGCAACATACCGCTATGCCAATGAGGGTCAATTGGTAATTTTTAAAAATAAATAATTGTAATTTAGCACATTACTCAATCTTTCCGTATGAGATAATCAACTAAAATTTATTTGACTAGTTGCAGCATATTTGTTTATTTTATTGTTATGAATCTAAAACTCTCTTTTTTACCTTTATTAATTATTTTAGCGGGCTGCGGCGGAGGTAATAGCTCTCCTGCGCCAACTCCGCCTTCCGCAGCGACACCGCCAACTCCCCCGGCGGCATCAACTTACACGGCCAAAGGTACAGTTTTACTCGGCGAATCTTCTCAAATGAAACACCAGCCTATCTCGCAGAAAACGCCAAGCTTTCTTATTGATAGTTTAAAAAATAACCCGGCGCTGTCTTCAACAGTAGCAAGCTCGGAAAAACCAGAAGATTTCAGTCCATATCTTTGCTACAACCTCTTAAACCCAGGATTAGACGAAGCCGGCAAAACGTTTGAAACGTTATTAAAGGATATTGATGTCGATGATGACGGTATTGCAGATGTAAATATCTCATATGAAAACAGCAGCGGAAAAACGGTTTATAAAAATATTTCTTCTCGATCTTTTGTGTGGGATCAAATCCCTGACCAAGATGCCATTGAAACTGCAGGATATAGCAGCTTAGCTGAATATTTTGAACCGGATAACTTTCTCTTCGACCAGTATAATGACTTGAATGAAAATATTGATTCTGATCAAGACGGCCAAGTCGATAGAAATATTACTGTAAACTTCACGGTTGAGGACCCTGATACGATTCAGTTATCGCCTAACAATCTAATATTTTATAATATTGAGAGTGACGGCGAACCAGCGTTAATTAATCAAATTGTTGATGAAAACTCTGAGCAATATGGCGTAATCTCATTAATAAATCATGATGTGAATTTTGACGGCGTGGCTGATATAAATCTAGATTTAGATGGAGATAACTTTGCGGAAACCCAAGTTGATACTGATCGCGATTGCGTGTCTAACGGTGATTGGTTTGTTAATGTAGGCGGCGGCACAGTAGAAGGTGCTGTCGTTACACTAACCGAAATTAACGACACAAACGGTGATGGTGAATATGACGAAATCTCTGATGAAGAAATTACAGCAGTGTCGGATGACAATGGTGATTTTGCTTTAGAAGGAGTTAAAAGAGAACAATATTATGTTCTCAAAATTGTAAAAGATAGAGGTGATAAAAAAGTTTGGATTAAAACTAATGTGAGAATTATACAAAGTAACGGAGAAGATAGACTATCCGGTGACCCTTTCACTCTAACTTCGGCCCCAGCAGTCGTAGGGTTTTATAACTCACTCGAAGAAAACTTTGATGCATTAGGTATAGTTCAGAACTACGGGACGCGATCAATTGTGGGAACAAATGGCGGTCCAAATGTAAGTGTTGACGAAGGTAAAGAATTTGACTTTGAGGTAGGAAAGTCATGGAATATAAAACTTTTCGTTGAAGATATAAATCAATCTGATGTTTATAGGCCTGTTCCGTACAGAGATGAGCAGGGTAACTGGCTGGAAGAGAAGCTTTATTTTGAAAAACCTGAAAATACTGACTCTGGTTTTTATGAAATGGAATATGGCTATGAACTGCGAGAGGATGGGTGTTTCCATACAACATTAAACTCCTATAGTCCGCTTTATAATGATTTAGGTAATTTTATCTCTAATTGTGATAAAGAAATTGGAGACAATTATGATGAAGTCTACCGTTGGAGGGATTATCACGTTATAAATAATTCAGATAATACAGGCGGCTTTAGCTCTGAGGAAGATATTCGTGTTGCTATCAATTGGTACAATAATTTATATGACGAGAACGCAGGTTATGACCCCGGTTTAGAAGTTAAAAGTATATCCATCAATAATGAAATATACGACTGGAATGATCTTTGCTGTGTTGGCGAGTTTAATACAAGACAAATAGATTTTGCTTCTGATGATGACTCTCTTATTTTAGATATTACAACAGATGTGGAAATTCAAGATACAGATAAAAACTTGTATATAAATTGGATGCCACGATCTAATTTAAGAAAAGATGGAGCTCCTGAGTTTGTTATAGGTGAGGGTGTATCCATTAACCTAGAGGATTTTTCATATCCAAGATATATGTATAATATTTCAGGTATGTTTTGTATGACTGAGGCTGTGGAAGAAAATGGGTACGGTTGCACAAGCAATAACTATGATAAGTATGATGTTGATGTTGAGTACCGTCCAAATATCCAAGAAAAGCCCGCTGATTCATTAAATCTTTATGCTAACGGTGTTCCTTGGGGAGAATACATCACTGAAAATGTTATTAGCGTTGGCGATACAATTGAGTTCTCAGCACAGCCTTCTGACCCAAATAACCTTGAAAATGAAATAAGATGGTGCGCAACAGGAAGGGACTGTACTGAATGGTTATCAGAGAGTGAGACTGTTGTATACACTTTCACTCAAGATGATATAGGCTTAACATTTAGAGTAGATGCAACGTTGAGAAATAATGACGGTGTAGGCAAAGAATGGACTAACCGTGACGGAGAAGAAGAAGGTATTTTCGAAGTTGATAATTGGTTTAGAACTCAATTTCAGGTAGGTGAATAGGAAAGTTGAACACGGTTTATATTTAACCGCCTAGTGGCTTGCAGCATTCTGTTAGGTCCCAAGCGGACAAAGCATTTTTTCCGCAACCCATTTGTGAAAATAATGAGTAGGTCCGTCCATAACAGGTGAAAATTTCCCTCCATCATACATTGGGCCATGTCTACCTCTTTGCATGCCTTCAACAACATCAATATCTTCAGTAAATACATTTTTCCAAATGCGAGCATT
>Ga0206127_1002269_pt1 | contig 19318 bp, 16 predicted proteins | sample Helgoland_Spring_6_FD_148646 | JGI IMG/M metagenome (GOLD analysis project Ga0206127, IMG submission 148646) | Pelagic subsurface seawater microbial communities from Kabeltonne, Helgoland, North Sea - Helgoland_Spring_Bloom_20160419_1 | ecosystem: Environmental > Aquatic > Marine > Epipelagic ...
CATTTTCACAATTGGATCAACGTGTTGCGCGAGTGTGAATGCTGTTGCGACGGGTTTGCTCGTGTTTTTCATCAGCGCATAGGCGGTGGTCACATCGAGTTCGAAAGGATCCGGTACATCCGTCGCAATACAGCAGCGCGTGAACCAGGCGACATTGTCGAGCGTGTCTTGCAGACGGGTGAAATCATGCAGATCACGCAGGGTCGAGGGACGATAGAGCCCAGTGTCTAGATCCAACGTGTTCACCGCAGCGCCGCCAGTACCAAAGTAAACGTTTTTGCCACCGACGTCGATGGAACGCGCAGGATCGCGGCCATGCAACGTAAAGCGTTTCGCGGCTCCAGAAATCGTATCCTCAACCAGTGTGTTGGGCAGACCAATGCGGCCATTTCCAAGGTCAGACGCGCCAGCCGAAATCAGATCATCCCAAAGCCGTCTAGGGACTTCGCCCATGCCTAAATCGCTAAGCAAACGCAAGGCGGTGGCGTAAATGTCGTGCATGTCCTTTTCGCTCAAAGGGCGATAAAGGCCACCAATTTGACCGGGGGGAGCAGGATTCACAACAGGCGGTGCCGCGCGCTGTTTCAAGCGGGCTTTACGACCGGAGCGGCGAGGAGCATCTGACATTAAAGGCCTTTGCGAAGTGTATCGCGCAACCTTGATCTGCGAGTGCTGTCGAATGCAATAAGTATTCGCGCTTAGCGTTTAGAGTTCATGCTTCCAAGGCGGGTTCGCTCCTTTGCGCGATACGGTAATGCTTGCGGCTTTCATGCCGTAGGACACTGCGTTTTCAGCGTCTTGTTTGCTCAAGTTCGCGATGGCCTCTTTGTTCATCAAGCCTGCTTCGTGCAGCGACGCAAGCACACCTGCATTGAACGTATCGCCCGCGCCGATGGTATCGGAATTGCTCAGATCGACTGGAATTGTGGGGACGAACACGTCGTAATCGGCGTGATATGCTGTCGCACCTTCGCTGCCTTGAGTGATCAAAACCAACTTGGGGCCCTTGGCAAGCAGCGCGCGCGCATTCGTGGCGATGTCGCCGGCACCAGCGATCCATTCGAGATCTTCGTCACTGAGTTTCACGATGTCGCTTGCGCTGACCATCCGCTCAATGCGCGCTCTGAACGAGGCTTCATCGCGCACAAAGCTTGGGCGAATGTTGGGGTCGATCATCGTCACATGGGTATCTGTTGCGCTGAGAAGCATTGCCTCATACGCCTCCGCGCAGGAGCCATAAGCGAGGGATATCCCGCCAAAAAACAGGGCGTCAATATCGTCGGGCAAAGTCGGAATATCGTTGGTCGACAGCCCGCGCAAAGCGGTGTTTTCATCGAAAAACGTATATTTCGCTTGGCCGTTGACGAGTTGCACAAAGGCGAGTGTCGTCGCGGCGTCGCTGATGGGGCAGAGGTCATAGGACACATGGCTTGCTTCAAGATGCGCTTTGAGCTGCGCGCCGAAGAAGTCTGACGACAGACCTGCGAAAAAGCCTGACGGCACGCCGAGGCGACCCAACGCCACGGCCGTGTTCATCACGGCTCCGCCAGAATGAGGCACAAACGCTGCTTGGTCATCGCTCGTTTTGCCCGCAACCATATCGATCAACGCTTCGCCGCAGTTCAAGATCATCGTCTTCGTCCTGTTCTCAAAGTAAAATGTTAGCGCTCACATACACGATTTTCATCGTCGCGCACGCATTTTTGTGGCTGTGACACCATATTCTTTCTTGATTGCTTCGTTCAAGGAGCTGCTAGAGCCAAACCCTGTGGCCACTGCGATTTCCATCATGGAAAGCTGCGTGTCTTCAACCAAAGCGCGCGCACGTTTGGTGCGCAATTGCTTGTAAAAGCGGGCTGGCGTTTGATTGAAAACATCTTTGAACATGCGCTCAAGGTGGCGGGTGGAAACGCCGATATCATTGGCAAGCTCGTAGATGTTGAAAGGCATCTCAAGCGAGTCTTCCATAGCTTTCACCGCTGATCGCACGCGCGTATCAGAAAGAGCAGGGAGTTTGGTGATGTCCTTGGGTTGATCCGCGTGCGCTGTACGAACCATCGGAAGAACCAGTCGATTGCTGAGTTCGGCAACATCAGCAGTGCTAAGCTGAGGCTGCAAAAGCGAGATGATCAACTCTTCGGTCGCGCCTGTTCCAGCTGCCGTGATCACGCTTCCAGATTTCTCTGACAGGCTGTTGGTCAGGTTCGGATGATCGCCGGTTTCCGCCAGCGAAAGTGCGTCGCGCCAATGGGTCGTGACTTTTCCCGTGGGTGATTTCGTGCGTTTGATGTAGGCGGTCGCTGCATCAGAGAGCAAAACGCAAAGGCGCGAGATCCGTGTCATCTGACGCAGGCGCGAAAACCATTGCGCATCACCACCACTATGGCCGCCGACAATTATCAACACATCCGATAGCTCGTGATCTTTCACGACAGGCTCTGCACGCACAATCATACCGCAATCGCCGTTCAAAAGCCCGGGCGTCTCAGAGACATATCGCCAGTGAAAAACTGCACCACCAAGGACTTCATTCGCTATTTTCAACGTGCGCGTGATAGCCGCCGTCTCGTACTCGCAAAACCGATTGCCCACGTAAATTTCAAACGTGTAAAGCGCGCTACGAATAGACGTATCGCGCTCTTGCGGTATGGCACGTTCTGTATTTCGCTCAACTCTGGGCAGCGGACGTCTCCATCGGGCTTTGGCGGTTCAAACAGTGATACAGCGCATAATATCACATTGAAAAGACATCAAATGACCCAAGGTAGTAACGAAATAGAGGCGACGCGCTCGATCCATTGAAGTGCAGGTGTGGCAGAGAACGGGTGATTGCGCTAAATGAGCATCAACACACAGTCTCGAAAGCGGTAAAGGGCATTTTTCATGGCGCAGGACTTTGACTACGATTTGCTGGTTATCGGCGGTGGCATCAATGGCTGCGGCATCGCGCGGGATGCAGCGGGTCGCGGGCTGCGCGTGGGCTTGGCCGAGATGAACGATCTTGCCTCTGCAACATCTAGTGCTTCGACCAAGCTGTTTCACGGCGGTTTGCGCTATTTGGAATATTTCGAGGTCCGTCTTGTGCGGGAAGCTTTGATAGAGCGTGAAACGCTTTTGCGCGCAATGCCGCATATCTCATGGCCTATGCGGTTTGTGCTGCCCTATCACAAAGACATGCGGTTCGAGAGCACAACGCCAACGTCCAAACTGCTTAGCTTTGTGATGCCATGGATGAAAGGGCGTCGCCCTGCATGGCTCATCAGGCTTGGTCTGTTTATGTATGATAATCTTGGTGGGCGCAAAATTCTGCCTGCGACGTCCACACTTGATCTACGTTCAGGCGTTGAAGGCGCGGTGCTGAATGATCGCTTCACCAAAGCCTATGAGTATTCCGATTGTTGGGTCGAGGATTCGCGCCTTGTGGTTCTGAATGCGCGCGACGCACAAGCGCGCGGCGCTGATATTATGGTGCGCACCAAAGTTACTGGCGCGCTGCGCAGAGATGATCATTGGGCCGTAACGCTTGAGGACGGCGAAGGCGCGCGCGAGGTGACAGCCAAGATGATCGTAAACGCCGCTGGCCCTTGGGTCGGTGATGTTCTGAACGGTACTTTGGGCCTGAACAGCCGCGAAGGTGTGCGACTTGTGCGCGGCTCGCATATCGTGGTGCCCAAGCTTTATGAGCACGACAAATGCTACTTCTTTCAAGGCGAAGACGGCCGGATTATCTTCGCCATTCCTTACGAGAACGACTTCACTTTGATCGGCACGACGGATGCAGATCACAGTGATCCTTCTCAAAAACCTGAGTGTACCCCCGAAGAAAAGGATTACCTTTGCGCTTTTGCGTCCAATTACTTCGCGAAGCCTGTCACGCGTGATGAAATTGTGTGGACCTATTCAGGCGTGCGCCCGCTTTACGATGATGGTGCGGATAATGCTTCCGCAGCGACGCGGGATTATACGTTGAAGCTGGATGACACTGCAGCACCTTTGCTCAATATTTTCGGCGGCAAGATCACGACGTACCGCCGTCTTGCGGAAAGCGCTTTGGCGAAGATCAGCACTCAGTTCGAAGGACTTAGCGGCAATTGGACCGCGGGTGTCTCTATGCCCGGTGGTGACTTTCCTGTGGATGGCGTGCCTGCGCTCATCGCAAAATTGCAAGCCAGCTATCCCTTCCTAAACGAACCTTGGGCGCGCCGCCTTGTGCGTGCTTATGGCACTGACGCTGCGGGTATGTTGGCGGATGCGAAAACGCTCGATGACTTGGGTGAGGATTTCGGTGCGAGTATCACTGCGCGTGAACTTGATTGGCTCAAAGCACACGAATTTGCGCGGACGGGTGAAGATGTCTGTTGGCGGCGCAGCAAGCTTGGCCTGCGTTTAACCCCCGCACAAGTTGCGCGTATCAATGCTTATATGACCGCTTAACGACGCATGTTTGTCGGGCGTGTGATGCGCCGTGCGAGCATGCGTTCGCGCAAGAACACGAACAGACCCGCGCCCATAATCAGGATGATGCCAAAGCTGACCGCAAGGTCTGGCAATTCACCAAAGATGAAAAAGCCCCAGATCACTGCCAGCGGCAGTCCGATGTACTCAAATGGGGCGACTGTGGCCGCACTACTGACACGGTAAGCTTGGCCCAAGCAATAGCCGACGATAGCAGATAAAAAGCCAAGCCCGAACATAAAGGGCCAATCGCCAGCAGGCGGCCATTCCCATGCGCGCAGCAAAAAGACGACAGCGCCATTCTCGACCCCTTGGGCAAAGCGTCCATCGCCAGCCACCAGAAAAAAGCCAGCAGAGACGATGATAAACGTACATTGAATATAAATCGCCATGGCCGAGGCTTTGCTGCTTACGCCTAATTTGCGGGTCATCACTTGGTTAATAGCGTATGTCAGCGCAGCAATGATCGGCAGCAATAGGACAAGACGGTTCGCATCCGTGTCACCCAGACTTTGCCAAGGCCTTTGCATAATCAAAACACCGATAAAGCCGATCAAAACCGCACTCAGGCGCATCGGGCCGACCTTTTCACCCAGAATCAGAATAGAGAGCAAGGTGATCATCAAAGGCGCTGCAAAGAACAAAGCGGTGGTTTCAGCCAAAGGCAACACTGCGATAGCAGCGAAAAACGACATGTTAGACAGAACGACCATCAAGGCGCGCAACAGATGCAAACCGGGTGTCGAGGTCTTGAGCAATGACCACCCCCCTTCCATGTGCAGAAATATGAAAGAGATAAACAATCCCAAGAACGAGCGCGTGAAGACCAGTTGATGCAGCGGATAACCACCTGAAAGCTGCTTGATTAGCACATCATTTAAGGAAATTGCGGTCATACCGATCAGGATGAACAGGATGCCAGCGGTTGAGGTGTCGCGCGTTGTCATGCCCTTTGCCTATCTACCTTGTGCGCACAACGCCAGTCTGTTTGCGACTGGTAACATAAGCAGATAGGCATGTCGCAAGCAGGGGGCAAAAATGTCAGAAATTCTAAGCGTGCGCGATCTGGTGAAGCGGTATGACGATGGCTTTGAGGCGCTGAAAGGCGTCACGCTCTCGATCGTGCAAGGCGAAATTTTAGCACTACTTGGTCCCAATGGCGCCGGAAAAACCACGCTAATCTCAACAATTTGCGGAATTACCGAGGGCACCAGTGGCACAGTCACTGTGGGCGGGCACGATATTGTTAAAGGGTATCGTGAAGCACGTCGTATGATCGGGCTTGTGCCGCAAGAGATAAACCTTGAGCCATTCGAGCGGGTTATCAACACTGTCCGTTTTTCGCGCGGCTTGTTCGGCAAGCCCAAGGACGATGCGTATTTGGAAAAGATCCTGCGCCAGCTTTCGCTATGGGACAAAAAAGACAATCGCATCATGGAACTCTCGGGCGGGATGAAGCGGCGCGTGTTGATTGCCAAAGCGCTGAGCCATGAACCCGAGGTGCTCTTTCTTGATGAGCCGACGGCTGGCGTCGATGTGGAGTTGCGCAAAGACATGTGGGAAATCGTGGCGGGTCTGAAGGCGAGCGGCACGACAATTATTCTGACAACCCACTACATCGAAGAGGCAGAAGCGATTGCGGATCGCATCGGTGTCATCGCCAAAGGCGAGTTGCTTTTGGTTGAGGAAAAACAAGCGCTTATGACCCGCATGGGGCAAAAGCAGTTGCAGATTGATCTCAGCGCGCCGCTAGACGGCGTGCCTGATAGCCTTGCCAAATATGAGCTGGAATTGGTGCGCGATGGCAATGCGCTGCTCTACACCTATGACACGCGCGCAGAGCGAACAGGTATCACCGGACTGCTCGCAGATATTGCTAAAGCGGGTCTCAGCATGAGCGATCTACAAACCAAACAGTCGAGCCTTGAGGATATCTTTGTCGGTCTCGTCGCGGAGGACGCAGCATGAATTGGCAGGCAATCAGGTCGATCTATACATTTGAAATGGCGCGTTTTTTCCGCACTTTGATGCAGAGCTTTATCTCACCTGTCATCTCGACCTCGCTTTACTTCGTGGTCTTCGGTGCTGCGATTGGTAGTCGTATCGATCAAGTCGATGGTGTCAGCTACGGCGCATTCATCGTGCCCGGTCTCATTATGCTCAGTGTCATGACGCAGGCGATTTCTAATGCTTCTTTCGGGATATATTTCCCGAAATTTATCGGCACGATCTATGAATTGCTCTCCGCGCCTGTGAACTTCTTGGAGATTGTAATCGGCTATGTGGGTGCCGCGGCAACAAAGGCGCTGTTCATCGGCATCGTTATTCTAGCGACCTCTGCATTGTTCGTTGATTTGCAGATCCAACACCCGTTTGCGATGATGGCATTTATGGTGCTGACCTGTGTGAGTTTCTCGCTATTCGGCTTTATCATCGGCATCTGGGCGCAGAACTTTGAGCAGCTTCAATTGATCCCATTGCTGGTTGTCACACCTTTGGTGTTCTTGGGTGGCTCGTTCTACTCCATCTCGATGTTGCCACCGATCTGGCAAACGATCACGCTCTTTAACCCTGTTGTGTATCTGATTTCAGGTTTCCGTTGGTCGTTTTTCGGCATGGCGGATGTGCCGATTGGCCTGAGTTTGCTGGCAATCGCAGGCTTTACCGCGCTGTGCATGGTTGCTGTTTGGTGGATCTTCAAAACAGGCTGGCGTATCCGTAAATGAGCCCAAAGGTGAAACAGAACGTATTATTAAATCGGCGCACCTTGTTTCGCGCACTTGGGCAATCTACATCGAGAAAATGAAAAGATTTATTCCCTTCCTAAAATCAGAGCCAACAGTCGCGGTTGTGCGCCTGTCTGGCGTCATCGGCGGCAATGGTCGCGGTGCGTTGAATGATCAATCACTCGCGCCCGTGTTAGAAAAAGCGTTCTCGCGCGGCAAACCGGATGCGGTTGCGCTACAGATCAATTCGCCCGGCGGCAGTCCGGTACAAAGTTCTTTGATCGGGGCACGTATTCGTCGGCTGTCCGAGGAAAAAGAAATCCCAGTCATCGCATTTGTAGAAGATGTTGCTGCGTCAGGGGGCTATTGGCTCGCGGCAGCGGCTGATGAGATTTATGCAGACGAAAGCTCTGTTGTCGGCTCCATCGGGGTTATTTCTGCGGGTTTCGGCGCGCATGTTTTCCTTGCTAAACAAGGTATTGAGCGGCGCGTTTATACGGCTGGCACGTCCAAATCCATGCTAGATCCGTTCAAGCCTGAAGCAGAGGAAGATGTCGCGCGTCTGAAAGTGATGCTGGAGCAAATCCACACCAATTTCATACGCCACGTCCAAAAGCGTCGTGGGGACAAGCTCGATAAAGCACGCGAATTGTTCACGGGCGAAATTTGGGTCGGTGACGCTGCGAAAGAGGTTGGCTTGATTGATGGTATCGCCCATCTTGTGCCTGCGATGAAGGCGCGCTTTGGCGATAAAGTAAACTTCAAACGCTACGGTCCAAAACGCAGCTTCATGAGCCGCTTTGGTGCGCAGTTTGCAAATGATGCATTGTCAGGCATCGAAGAACGCGTGCAATTCGCGCGGTTTGGGCTTTGATGTGATCTTTAAAATTGTCACACTTTTTCTGGTTGGCATGGGCGTGCTTGCGATGTTCGGGAAACTCACGTTTCCGGGGCAAAAACAATTGCGTAACGCCAAATGTATCAAGTGTGGGCGCTTTAAGATTGGGCGCGGGCCATGCAGTTGTACTAAGGGAAAAGGGTAGATCATGATGGCATGGCTCCTGTGCGCGTTGGGTTTGGTGATCTTGCTTCTGGCAGGCGATGCGCTTGTCAAAGGGGCTGTGAACCTAAGTCTGCGCGTAGGTATTCCTGCCTTGATCGTAAGCTTAACGATTGTTGCTTTTGGCACGTCGGCACCTGAGCTTTTGATAGCCATTAACTCTGTTCTTGATGGCAAACCCGACATTGCCATGGGCAATGTGGTTGGTTCGAACACCGCGAATATCTTGTTGGTTTTGGGGTTCCCCGCAATTCTTGCGACGCTTCACACATCCGAATGCAATACGCGCAAAACCTATATTTTCATGATGCTTGCGACGGTTTTGTTTATCGCTTTGGCCTTCACTGGTAGCTTTGGGACATGGCAGGCGTTGGTACTTTTGGCTGCACTTTCTTATGTGTTGTTCGACGCTTTTCGCGATGCGCATTTGCACCGCAAGGACGCTGCTTTGAATGCTGTCGAGGATGAAGAAGAGGTCGAAGGCGCTGATCCTGATATGCCGTGGTGGCAAATCATTGTATTTCTCCTTTTGGGTCTGGTGGGCCTTCCTCTTGGGGCGGACTTGCTGGTGGACAACGCGTCTACAATTGCGCGCGAATACGGAGTGAGTGAAACAGTGATCGGCCTTACGTTGGTTGCGTTGGGAACGTCGTTGCCCGAGTTGGCGACGACGACGATGGCTGCGTTGCGGCGTCAAGCTGATGTTGTCCTCGGCAGCGTTATCGGCTCGAACATGTTCAACTTGCTTGCGATCGTTGGCATCGCGGCTTTGATCGGCCCAATTCCTGTTGCGCCCGAGTTTTTGAAATTCGATTTGTGGGTCATGATGGGCGCATCTGTTTTGCTCGCCCCGTTTGTTTTCTGGGGCTGGAACATCAACCGCGCTTGGGGCATCGGCTTGACCGCTGCATACTTTGGCTACATCGCGATTGTGCTCTTTTAGGAACTAGAATTCCTAGGCTTCGCGCCTGAGTTGCCTTGCCTATGGCAAAGACAGGCGAAAGTTTTGCACCGTTCATCGGTGCGTATGATAGACGTTAGTAAAATCTTAATGTTTTCAGGTGTTTACAAATTTTTAATTAATTAGTTGTTTACTTTCAGGGGGTTGCTGAATTGCCTAATTTTTAGGCAGTTCAGCGAAGTGGGCCAAATGCAAAGAAAAATTTGGGATCAAGGCAAACTATCCGCAGAGTTATCCACAGGAATGGTGGATGCCTTTTTGCTTGCTTGCGCGCTTGTGCCATTGCAGCGCAGTTTGAAGAATCATATCTATCTTTCATGAGCGAAGCACAGGAAACATCAAAGACCTCGAGCGAACCGCAACCGCGCGGAGGCGAGGTAATTCAAGGCTATCTCAAGACCCTTGATAGCTCGCCCGGAGTGTACCGCATGCTCGATGAGCAGAGCCGCGTTTTGTATGTGGGCAAAGCAAGAAATCTGCGCGCGCGTGTGTCGAATTATGCGCGCCCAACGGGCCATTCAGGCCGCATCGCCACAATGATTTCGCACACTGCGAGCATGATGTTTCTTACGACAAAGACGGAAACTGAAGCGTTGTTGCTTGAACAGAACCTGATCAAACAGCTCAAACCGAAGTACAATGTTTTATTGCGTGACGACAAAAGTTTTCCAAATATTTTGGTGAGCAAAGATCATTCCTATCCTATGATCTCTAAACATCGCGGCGCGAAGAAAGCAAAAGGGGCCTATTACGGACCTTTCGCGTCTGCGGGTGCGGTGAACCGAACTTTGAACCAGCTCCAACGCGCGTTTCAGCTACGCGATTGTAGCGATTCCAGTTTTGATGTGCGCACACGTCCATGTCTACAGCATCAGATCAAACGCTGTTCCGCGCCGTGTGTCGGGAAAATCAGTGAAGAGGACTACGCCGAGACCGTGCGCGATGCGGAGCGATTTTTGGCCGGGAAGTCGACAGAGCTTCAAGAGAAGTTGGCAGGCCAGATGGCGAAGGCTTCTGAGGAAATGGAGTTCGAGCGCGCCGCCGCGCTGCGCGACCGGATCAAAGCGCTGACGCAAGTTCAGACTGCGCAAGGGATCAACCCGCGTGGTGTGTCAGAGGCGGATGTGATCGCACTCCATATGGAGGGTGGACAGGCCTGCGTGCAGGTTTTCTTCATCCGTGCAAACCAGAACTGGGGCAACAAGGATTATTACCCGCGCTTGGCAGCGGATGTGGATGAGGCGGAAGTGTTAGAGGCCTTTATGGGGCAGTTTTACGACTCCAAGGATCCACCGCGTCAGATTTTGTTGAGCCACGCTTTGGCAAATGAAGATTTGATGGCAGATGCTTTGGCCCAAAAGCTTGGGAAAAAGGTGGAGTTGATCGTGCCCCAACGCGGTGAAAAGGCGGAGATCATGGATGGTGCCGTGCGTAATGCCCGTGAGAGCCTCGCGCGGAAAATGGCAGAGACGCAGGCGCAGAGTAAGCTGCTCAAAGGGGTCGCTGAGGCGTTTGGATTGGAAAAGGTGCCGCAGCGGATCGAGGTTTATGACAACTCACACATCCAAGGCGCGCATGCGGTTGGTGGCATGATCGTCGCTGGGCCCGAGGGCTTTGTGAAGAACGCGTATCGCAAGTTTAACATCAAAGGCGAAGACCTCTCACCCGGTGATGACTTTGGCATGATGAAAGAAGTCATGACTCGACGGTTCAAGCGATTGATTAAAGAAGACCCTGATCGCGAAAAGGGCGATTGGCCCGATTTGCTGCTGATTGACGGTGGTGCAGGGCAAGTGAGTGCGGTGCGCGAGATCATGGAGCTCTATGGTGTTAGTGATATTGCTATGGTCGGTGTAGCCAAAGGTGTGGACCGCGATGCGGGCAAGGAAGAGTTTTACCGCACAGGTCAGCGTCCTTTTGCGCTGCGTCAAAACGATCCGGTTTTGTATTTCATCCAGCGCATGCGCGACGAGGTGCACCGTTTCGCGATTGGAACACACCGTGCGAAACGTTCAAAGGCAATTGGAGCAACTCCGCTTGATGATGTTCCCGGTGTCGGGGCTAGTCGAAAACGTGCATTGCTCGCACATTTCGGGTCCGCCAAGGCAGTCGGGCGTGCAAATTTAGTGGATTTGAAGGCGGTTGATGGGATTTCGGCAGCTTTGGCGCAAGTGATCTATGACTATTTCCATGAACGAGGGTGATCTGATTGTGCGCGCAAGCGCGCGCTGGATGAGCCGCTAAAGCGGCAGAATGGGGCGCTGCCCCAAACCCCGGGATATTTATGAAGAGAGGAATGTGCTGCGCTGCGGCATTTTTGGTCAAGGGGGTATACTTATGGACTTAATAAGCCTATGCGCGGGGCTTGTTCGAACGGCAGGTATGCAATGACTGATTTTGAAAACGTAATTCCCACATTAAACGAGGCTTTGAAGGCCAAGGGCTATGAAACGCTGACACCGGTTCAGGTCGAGGTGTCTCAACCCGAGTTTTTGGATCAGGATTTGCTTGTCTCTGCGCAGACGGGCTCTGGTAAGACCGTTGCTTTCGGTCTCGCGATTGCGCCTACGATTTTGGAAGAGAACGGTCGATTTGAACGTGCGGCGACGCCGCTTGCTTTGGTGATCGCTCCCACGCGCGAATTGGCGCTTCAAGTGAAGCGCGAGTTTGATTGGTTGTTTGCGCCTGCGGGTGTTGTGTGTGCCTCCACCGTTGGTGGCATGGATTCGCGCACAGAACGTCGTGCACTCGAGCGCGGTGCGCATATTGTTGTGGCAACGCCTGGTCGCTTGCGCGATCACATTATGCGCGGAGCAATTGATCTATCAGCTTTGCGCGCAGTTGTGCTCGATGAAGCTGATGAAATGCTAGACATGGGTTTCTCGGAAGATCTGGAATATATTTTGGACGCGACTCCGCAGGATCGTCGCACGTTGATGTTCTCGGCTACGGTTCCACGAGGGATCGCCAAGTTGGCACAGAAGTATCAGCGCAAAGACACCAAACGCGTTGAGACGATTGGTGAAGGGCCGCAGCACGCGGATATCACTTACCGCGCCATGACTGTTGCACCGTCTGATACAGAAAACGCGATTATCAACACGCTGCGCTACTATGAGGCACAGAATGCAATCGTATTTGCGAACACCCGAGCCATGGTTGCGCGTTTGACTGCGCGTTTCTCGAACCGTGGATTTTCCGTCGTATCGCTGTCAGGTGAATTGTCTCAAAACGAGCGCACTCACGCTTTGCAAGCGATGCGCGACGGGCGCGCGCGCGTTTGTGTGGCGACGGACGTTGCTGCGCGCGGGATTGATTTGCCGAATCTTGAGTTGGTGATCCATGCGGATTTGCCCTCGAACGGCGAGACGTTGTTGCACCGTTCAGGCCGGACTGGTCGTGCGGGTCGCAAAGGTATTTCCGCGCTGATCGTACCGGGCCGTCAGAAATCCAAAGCAGAGCGTTTGCTCAAGTTTGCGAAACTCACAGCCGAGTGGAGCAATGCGCCCTCTGCTGATGACGTGAATGCGCGTGATGAAGAGCGCATGTTGAATGATCCATCTTGGTCAGAAGCAATGACTGAGGATGAGACAAGCTTCGCAGGCAAGTTGCTCGCACAGTATAAGCCTGAGCAAATTGCAGCGGCGTTCCTGCGTTTGCACCGTGCCAAACACTCTGCGCCAGAGCAGTTGGGTGAGGTAAAAGACAGCGGTCCACGAGACAAGCGCGATAAACGTGAGCCACGCGCACCGCGTGACTTCGGACCAAGCTCGTGGTTTTCGCTGTCTTTGGGGCGCAAGCACAAGGCTGAGCCACGCTGGTTGTTGCCGATGCTGTGCCGGAATGGAAACATCTCTAAGGATGATATTGGCGCGATCCGTGTTCAGTATCAGGAAACGTTTGTAGAGGTTCAAACCTCTGCTGTTGAGCGTATGAAGAAAGAGCTAGGCGAAGGTATGGACCTTGAGCAGGGCGCGAGTTTGACCGAGTTACCGGGCAAGCCTGACTTCGATTCATCGCCAAACGGTCCACCGGCTGATGGCGCGTCCAAGCCATACAACAAAGGCCCACGCGAAGATCGTCCTCGCGGCGACAAGCCGCGCTACGACAAGCCACGTGGCGACAACCCTCGCCATGATGGGCCGCGCGGCGACAAACCAAAGTACGATAAACCGCGCGGGGATAAACCGTCCTATGCAGACAAGCCACGCGGCGATAAGCCAAGCTATGGTGACAAGCCGAAGTTTGACAAGCCCAAGGGCAAAGCGCCGTATAAAGCGGACAAGCCTGGCAAGAACGATCCACGCCCACCAAAGCACGCGGCAAAATCGGGCACGCCGAACACGTCTAAGCCAGCGCGCGCGCCAAGCGCAGTAGATACGGGTGCCGTCGCGCACAAAGCGCCAGCTGCGCCTAAGCCCAAGTCGCGCAAAGGCGCTATGGATCCGTCCAAACCTATGGGCGATCGCAAAGCGCGTGTGAAAGCGGCCGCAGGCAAGCCTAAAAGTGGTGAAAGCAAACCTTACAAGGTGAAAACACGCGCCGGGAAAGGCCCTGACGCCAAGCCAATGCGCAAAGCACCACGTAAGCCATAAAATGTAAGCGCGAAGCGGGCTTGCGGGCGCACCGTCGCGCGCTTAGATATTGGGGATGAATATGACGATCCCCAATATGCTCACTGTGCTTAGATTACTCGCGGCGCCTGCTGTCGCTGTGATGTTTCTTTACTTCACACGTCCTTATGCGGATTGGTTCGCTCTTTGCCTCTTTGTTTTGGCGGCGCTGACGGATTGGGTGGATGGCTACCTTGCGCGTGCTTGGAAGCAAGAAACCAAGTTGGGTGCGATGCTGGATCCGATTGCGGACAAGGCGATGGTTGTCATTGCGTTGATGGTAATTATCGGATTCTCGTCGTGGTCGGCATGGCTTGTTTTGCCCGCAACTATGATCTTGTTTCGCGAAGTCTTTGTCTCTGGTCTACGCGAATTCCTAGGGGATACCGCTGGAACTCTGAAGGTGACCAAGCTGGCGAAATGGAAGACCACCGCGCAGATGGTGGCGATTGCCGTCCTCTTTAGCCAAGGCGTGTTTGAGCACTATTTAAGCATGTCCGCGTGGGGCATGGACCAAGCGATGTTCGAAGCAATCCTGAGCGGCGAAGAAGATGACGTGCTAGGCCTTGGTTGGAAATACCAAGGGATGGTGTGGTCGGGACGTGTTGGATTATGGCTCTTGTGGCTGGCCGCGGCTTTGACGTTAATCACGGGTTGGGATTATTTCCGCAAAGCGCTGCCGCATTTGAAGGACGACGCATAATGGATGTGCTCTATTTTGCTTGGGTGCGCGAGCGGATTGGCCTGCCGAAAGAAACGGTTGAGACGAAGGCCGCGACCGTCATAGAATTGGTCGAGGAGCTGCGCGCACGCGAAGAGCGCTATGCGCTTGCTTTTTCGGACTTAAGCGCTCTGCGTGTCGCCGTGGATCAGGATTTGACTGACTTTGACGCCCCGATCAACGGCGCGCGCGAAGTGGCGTTCTTCCCGCCTATGACAGGCGGCTAACCTGTGCGTGTTATTGTTCAAGAAGACGCCTTTGACGGTGGCGCTGAGTTAAATGCGTTTACCGCTGCGCAATCCAATATGGGCGCTATCGTGAGTTTTACTGGTATCGTGCGTGATGTGGCCGCAGGGCTCAAACAGATGGACATAGAGCATTATCCGGGCATGACAGAGCGTGCGTTGGAACAGATCGCGGCTGATGCGATGACGCGCTGGGATCTTGGGGATGTGTTGGTCATTCACCGCTATGGTCCGCTTCATCCTGATGAGCCGATCATGATGGTTGCGACTGCCTCAAAGCATCGCAAAGACGCGTTTGAAGCGGCGGACTTCTTGATGGATTTCCTGAAATCACGCGCGCCGTTTTGGAAGAAAGAACAGACGTTCGCATCCAATGATTGGGTCGCATCAAAACAAGAAGATGAAGACGCGCTCAAGCGTTGGTAATACGTGAAAAGTAGTATTTTCGCTATCAATACTGCCTGAAGTTGATAGCCTGCTTCTATTTTAAGAATTTGATAGAGGCATTTATGAAAAAGCACGTGGTTTTTATGGTCCATGGGTTGGGAGAACAAGTTCCCGGCGACACAGTGGACGAATTCGTTGGCGCTGCCTGCAAAGAGCTAGAACTCACGGGGCCCGTCACAAACAACACTCTAAATCTGGTGAATGCGGATGAAACAAAAGAGCATATATTAGGGCTCTTCCCGTCGCATCAACGTCGAATGAACGGACCAAATGAGGGCGAAGTACTGGTCTTCGCAGAAGTCCATTGGGCAGACATTTCACCTGCGCCGTCAGGGGTCGTCGCAACGGCTTTGGATTTGCTGCGCCTTGTGCTGGGCATGGGGTACATCGCGCTCGACAACGTTCAGAATAATGTGGTGCGCGAGAATGCTTGGGTTCAGGCTTTGGTGCCTTGGTTTGTGTGGCTCTTTTACGCGGTAATCGCACCGCTTAATCTGTTTTTGTTGATTGGTGCATTTGCGCTTTTGATCGACCCATATCCCTTTAAATTCAACACATATCCGGGATGGACCTACGCCCTTTTCGCCAGCTTCGGTGTGGGGTTTGCCTATTTCGGCTATTCGAGAGCTAAGTTGTCGCGCTCCTATATGGACAAGATGATTATGCGGGCTTTGTCGGTTCTCGGAACGATCACGGTCGTCTTTGCGGCCCTTTTTGCGACGGGCGTTCCGTTGGATGGTCTCGAATGGCTATCTGCTGCCTGTGGACCAGTGAATGACAGGCAAACAACTGCAAACCTCGGCTGTTTCACGGGACTAGGTGTGCGTGCACTCCAGTTCTCATGGTTGGTTGCGGTGAGCTTCGTGATTTTGCTGATGCTTTGTTCCCTCAAAGGGTTTCGCAAAAACCTTTGGGACAAGCGTTCAATCTATTTAGCAATTTGCTCTGCAATGTTGATCCTTTGGATGACTATTACCGTCGCGATTTGGGCGATGGCTGTGAAGTTCATACAGAACGTTCCGATTGCGGGCGTTGTGCCCGCCAAGGATATTGTGGAAAACGGCTTCGTAGAGGCAACACAAACAATTGTTTATGGTGTTTTTTCATTGTTGGTCATTGCAGTGGTTGCCTTCGGTGTGGCGAAAAAACGTGGCAGTGTCCGCGATGAATTGAGCAAACACGAAACGGAAAGCTCTGACATTGACAAGAAATACGGACGGGTGATTTTAAACCCTTGGTTGAACCTTGCGTTGCTGATCGGGATCATCGCTTTCGCGTTTTCTTCATTCACGGCGTTGGCCGAATTTGCCTTGGGCAAGCCGGAGAAGTTGCAGATCACAGGTTTTTTTGCTGATCTTTACCGCACGGCCTATGCATGGGACGCATACTTCAAAACGGGAGGGACAGTCGCGTTTTTTGTGACCACTGCCATTGGTTTCCTGATTTTGAATTTCTCAAGTGTCATTGCCTCCGGCGTCGGTGTCGCGCGCGATGTGACCACCTATCTTACGCGCACCCATCGGGCGAATCCGATGCAGAAAGGTTCAAACAGCGCCTACTTTTATGCAGATGAAATCCAAGCACGGTTTAAAGAGGTTGTGGCGCATATGCTGGATCAAGAAGGGCGCGCGCGGATTTCGCGCATTACTTTCATGACGCATTCGCAAGGTACTGTGATCGCGGCGGTAGGGCTGAAAGAGATTGCGAAAGATATGCCTGTGAAACCGACGCTGGTAACAATGGGGTCGCCGCTGACGCAAATCTACGGCCACTATTTCGAGAAGAATTACCAGTTTTCGCCAGAGAGCAACGCAGCACTCAAGAATTGGTACAACATCTATCGCGGTGATGATTTTGTCGGTACGCGCGTGCAGGGCCATAAAGTGGGGGCGCAAAACTACAAGGTTCGACCAAAAGGTCATAGCCACTACTGGAGTGATCAGATCGTTTGGGATCAGTTCAAAAAGCTTAAGATCTTTTCAGACTGAACCTAATCAACCTTGCTGCGCGCGCTCTATATACGCGCGTAGCTCTTCGGCCTCATGACGTGCATCGCGCAGCCCTTCCATCGCGGCGTTCAGCTCCGCTTCGGTTTGAGATAGCTGGTTGGTCAGCTCTGCTTCGCGCTTTTGCAAGTATGTGATCGCCTGATCACGGGTTTCTTCGGCTTCGTGCAGCTCTTGCGCCATGCGCTCTAGCTCACCCACGTCAGAGCGCGATACGCGCGTGAAGCGGTGGATCAGCCAATTTGCAAACCAGCCCATGCAAAAGGCAACGAATAGAATGATCGCAGTTGCGATGATGAACTCAGTTCTGCTCATCTGTTGTTCCTTCAGTGCCAGTTTGCTCGCCATCGTCTTGCGCGCTTTCTGCGGCGGCTTCAAGCGTTGTTGTGGTCTCAAGTGTTGGCTTTGGCAAAATCACCTTAAACTCGATGCGGCGGTTCGCTTCACGACCCGCTTCTGTGCCATTGTCGCCAATCGGATTTTCTTCGCCGTAGCCTTTTGCCGTATAGCGTGACGTCAAAACACGACGCTCGCGCAGAGCACTTAGAACAGAATTTGCGCGCGCTTGGCTTAATTCCTGGTTCATTGTCTCGCGACCTTGGCTGTCTGTATAGCCGCTGATCTCCATGCGCATGTCCTCTGGGCACTTCGCCAAAATTTCGGCAATATCATCGAGAATTTTCTCGGCAGAGGCATCGAGATTGCCGGAACCCGGCTCAAACGCGATCTTTCGGGTTGTTTGAATTTCAGTGATTTGCTGCTCACATTCCAATGAAGTGGGCAATCCAAGCACCGGATCGAGTTTCTTCTTATAGGTAACATCAATTGCGAGATCAGCGGAATCGCCTAGCTTCTCGACCAAAAGCTGCGCGATCTGTGATTTGGCCGTTGGGATACCGGTATCGCCAAAGACGCGAATGCGGTCCGGCGTCACTGTCACGGATCCGTTTTCCAATTTTGAGAGTGTCTCAATCGCTGCAAGAGTGCGCACAGACCAGTCGCGCGGCAATGTCTCATCAACACGCGCAGCGGTGTATACATCAGCCGAGCCAAAACGCGCTTTCGCGTAACTGTCGGCGGTTTCGCGCGCCAGCTCGGACAGGACACGCCCGCGCATTTGAACTTGACCTTCAGGGCTGAGTGTTACGATGAACTCCGGTGGACCTTGGCTCGCGTCCTGCGGCACAGGCAGGACAGAGTTCAACGCGAATACTTCAGGAAGTCCCGTCTCCAACTCACCAACCACGCGATCGAACAAAGCTTGATCCGTGCCCTCAATGGCAATCAGAGAGATATCAGCATCTGCAAATGTGATGGAACCGCCGCCAAGTTCAGCAAGTTTATCAATAGAAAGCGCAACAGCGGAGGACCATTGACGTGAAGGCACACCGAGTCCGATGCGACACGTATGCTCTTCTGTTACACCAACGGCGCGCCCGGCAGCATCGATCTGCGCGCGTGCTTCTTCAGTGTCGGCACTACAAGCGTCAAAGCGCGCGCCGTTCTCATCAATAAGAAAGCGCAGAGTAAAAGGGCTAATGACAGGACGCGGTGCGGAAATGTTCATTGCAAGTCGCACACTCGAAGGTGTGGATCGGCGCAGGCTCTGCTCAAAGCGGCGCTTCTCTTCCTCGCTATCAGACATCGCAGTAACCGAGACATTGCCGGCATCAATAGAAATCTTGGACCGCGGTAAAAAACGCAAAGCGTCCATTCCAAGCTCCATCGCAGCGGCCCAACCTTGCGGAGCAGGGTAAGCGGCGCTTTCGAGCAAATCACTGACTTTTCCGTCTTTTGCCAAACGCGTCACATCTTCGCGCATCTCAACGCTCGCACCGCTTTCAGGGATCAGGCCAATCAGCGAAATCCCACTGTCATTGCGCAAAATCTCGATGGAAAAGCGCGGTGGTGCAAAGGCTTCGCGATCGGCGACTTCTGTTTGATCAATCACCCGCGCTGCATCAACGATGCTGCCAGCAGTACTTACGGCTTTGAAACGCTCGGCCTCATTTGGGGCGGTGCCAATCAGAAAGACTTGCAATCCATTGGTATCTGCGTCGGCCCAAGTCAGGCTTTCTTTGTCG
>Ga0206127_1002276_pt1 | contig 19285 bp, 15 predicted proteins | sample Helgoland_Spring_6_FD_148646 | JGI IMG/M metagenome (GOLD analysis project Ga0206127, IMG submission 148646) | Pelagic subsurface seawater microbial communities from Kabeltonne, Helgoland, North Sea - Helgoland_Spring_Bloom_20160419_1 | ecosystem: Environmental > Aquatic > Marine > Epipelagic ...
CGTCACGCATTTCCCAGCACCGTACATTTTGATGATGGAATCCCTGCCGTTCTTATCGGGTATCTTGAAGAACTTGGTCATCAAAGACGTTGCATATTGCTCCGTCAAACCCTGCTGTTTTAATTTACCTACTCCCTGCTTGATTAGCTTTTCAGATACGTCGATAACGCCCTTTGCGTATTCTTCGGCTTGCCCGTTAAGTTCAGATTTAATCTGTTGTGTGGTCACGGTCATTTATCATTCCTTTTGCCGCTAGGGCGTTGGCTATGGTTACGTTGACGGCTTCGTTCATGCTGAGACCGTTGGTCTTCCTGAGTTGATCCAGCCCTTCGACCAATTCAGGGCGTATTTTCAGACGCAGTGATATTGGGTGTTCATCTCTCATTTTGTTTCCTTCGGGTTATTCGTGCAAAGCGCACAATTCATGGGCCAAGCAGCGGACAAGAGCCGACGACACCAAAGGAAGGCGCAACAGCACACATGACCGCTGAAAAGCAGTTGAAGACGGATTGACCCCATGAGGTTTCACGTCGATTTTGAATGATGGTGTTCGCCAGATCAGGGCCGCCGATAACCCGAAGGCCATCTGTGGTTGGTCTTTTCATCCCCAACAGTTGATCGCTTAAACATGTGACCCTAAAGCGGTACGCTGGTTACGCCGTACCTCAAGTCACACCTCTCGATGTCTTTCCAGCACCTGTCCCCACCAAGGACCGATGTTCGTATGTGCAGGTGGATCACGTCGAGGATAACCCGCACGTCTGTCTATCTTGCACGTCAATAGTGTCCGCCTAGATGAGGCAAACGAAAGTCGGCATTACCGACATCCATTAAGTGTGAACGATCAACTAGCTTTTCAAGAGGCAAAAGGAATCGCAGGAAAAACCCCAGTTCGTTTCGCACTCAACCCCCATGTTCCAGCGAGTTAGGGGTGAGGGGGAATACTACATAATGTGTTGATGTTAATGAGTTACACTAGATGTAGTGATACGGATTTTGATGCGTTTGCTGCGGTGTGTAACGTCTAGAACTATGTTTCGTGCTGCTACTGTAGGGCCATGAGCATAAGGGTCGTGAGGGGCTCTGTACCCGCCTCTGGCGCTTGCCCTTAGTAATCGTGCAAAGTTTGCTATTGAGTGCTGGAATGGGCTTTAGAGCGGCTCTCTGCGCTTCGACAGTGACGAAAACATTATGGTCAGTAGCGATTATGTGCGCTGGGCAGACGTAGGTTCTACTCGGCTTATGTGAATCAGTTGAGCATGTTGGGCTAGGCATTTGGTCGAGAGTGTTGAAAACACCTAAGTGATGCTCACCAATTTGGTACGAAACTTTGGGTTAATTTGGTACGAAACTTCTCAAAGCATACTCTTTATAGCTATATAAATAAGGGATTTGAGAAATACGTGGTGCCCAGGAGAGGACTCGAACCTCCACATCGTTGCCAATACTAGCACCTGAAGCTAGCGCGTCTACCAATTCCGCCACCTGGGCAGGTGCCTTAGGAACGGGGATTTAGACTTGGGGGCCTTTGCTGTCAACGGGTTTCGCCGCGAAACCTATGCAAATCGCGAAGGTCTCAAAGTTTTTCGAACAAACCCGCTGAATTGAGGCGAAATGCACGCTTTAGGCGTCTTGCGAGAGCGTGCAGCGCGGGGTACATCTGCACCAAGCAAAAGACGAAGGACTTCTCGCATGTCTAAACTTGTCACGATCTATGGCGGCTCTGGTTTCATTGGACGCTACATCGCCCGTCGCATGGCCAAAGAAGGCTGGCGCGTGCGTGTCGCAGTGCGTCGCCCCAATGAGGCGATGTTCGTGAAGCCGTATGGCTCTGTTGGTCAGGTTGAACCTGTGCTGTGCAATATTCGCGACGATGCGTCTGTTGCAGCGGTTATGCAGGGGGCGGATGCAGTGGTGAACTGCGTCGGAATCCTTGCGCAGAGCGGCAAGAACAAATTCGATGCGGTGCAAGCCGAAGGCGCTGGGCGCGTCGCGCGTTTGGCGGCGGCAGCGGGCATTCAAACGATGGTCCAGATTTCCGCGATTGGCGCTGATAAAGACGCCGCGAGCGAGTATTCCCAGACCAAAGCGCAGGGCGAAGCGAACGTGCTCGCGCACATGCCAAACGCAATGATCTTGCGCCCGTCGATTGTGTTCGGTGCGGAAGATCAGTTCTTCAATCGGTTCGCGTCCATGTCGCGTTTGGGCCCGGTTTTGCCTGTGGTTGGCGCTGATACGAAATTTCAACCTGTCTATGTGGACGATGTTGCTGCCGCTGCCGTCAAAGGTGTGCTGGGTCAGGCGCATGGCGTCTATGAGCTTGGCGGTCCTGATGTGGCAAGCTTTCGCGAGTTGATGGAAAAGATGCTCGGTATTGTGCAGCGCCGTCGTTTGATATTGAACGTTCCGTTCTTTGCCGCGCGTCTTATGGCGTTCGCATTTGATATGCTTGAAAAAGTAACGCTTGGTCTGCTCGCCAATCCGGTTGCGACGCGCGATCAGGTGAAAAACCTTGCCAACGACAATGTTGTTGCGGCAGACGCCAAGGGTTTTGCTGATCTTGGCATCACGCCTTCTGCGATGGACTCGGTTCTGCCTGAATATTTGTGGCGCTTTCGCCCTTCGGGACAGTACGCGGCGATCAAGGATTCAGCGAAGAACTTGCGCGCTTGATAGATCGTAAACTAAGGATCCTCGGAAGCAACGGGTAGGTATGCAAACGCCCATTCGTTGTAGCCGCCTTCCCCTCGATACCAAAGCACATCGCTGCTCGCGTCTTCATCATGGTTCCAACGTGGTTTTGGCCCGTGATCATAGCCTTTTAGAATGAGCTTGCGCTGACGGTGGCTGAGACGAATGTTTGCGGCCAGTTTCGCGCTGTCCCATTTTTGGGCGACCTCTTGTAAGAAGTGCGAAACGCGCTCTTGATGTGCAGGATTGGATGCCAGATTGACGCGTTCATGTGGATCGGCCTTGAGATCAAACAACAAGGGTGGATCTTCGGAAGAGGTGATGAATTTATATTGCCCGCGACGGATCATAAAAATCGGGGCGGTCGTCGCTTCTGCGAGGTATTCTGCGTATACGGGTCTGTCGGGCTGTTCTTGTTCAAAGAAGGTCGTCAAATCGCAGCCCTCTAAGGGCTCGACATTGCTATCCCAACCGGTTCCTTGAGCGATGCCCATAAAGGTGGGCAGCAGGTCCACCAAAGACGCGGGTGTGGCCACGCGCATGGGTGCCACGCCGGGGATTTTCATAAATAGTGGAACCTTGAGCGACGGTTCGAAGAAGTGTTTTTTGAACCACATCCCGCGCTCGCCCAGCATTTCACCGTGATCGGACGTGAAGACAATTGCGGTTTGATCCGCTTGTCCTGTCGCCTCTAGTGTCTCAAGGATCGTGCCTATCATTTGATCAAGGTAGCTGATCGAGCCATAGTAAGCGCGCCGCGCACGGGCGATATCTTCGTCAGAGAAACGCACATCCAGCATGCCAAAATCTGACAGCAAGCGTGCAGAGTGTGCATCATGTTGATCCGCTGACAGGGCAGGCACGTCAGGTAGTGGGATGTCGGCGTCTTCATAAAGATCCCAGAACTCTTTGCGACACAAATAGGGTTCATGGGGGTGTGTGTAGGACACCTGCATGAAGAACGGTCTGTTGTCAGTAGAGCGCGCCATATCATAGAGGTGTTGAACGGCGTTCAGCGTGACCAGAGTGTCAAAATCGATTTGCACAGAGCGTTCGCACATGCCGGAAACCGTGACACTTCGCGTGTCATTAGTATCGCGTTCGCCCTCATTGTCCCAGTTGGGAGCCCATGCAAAATCGGCGGGGTAGAGATCAGGCGTCAGCCGCTGCTCAAAGCCATGATGCTGATCTGGCCCGATGAAATGCATCTTGCCAGACAATGACGTTTGATACCCTGCCGCGCGCAAGTAGTGGGCGTAGGTGGGGGTGGACGCTGGAAATTCAGTAGCGTTGTCATAAGCCCCGATAGTGGAGCAAAGCTGCCCCGTCGCCATAGACGCACGTGAAGGGGAGCAAAGCGGAAAGTTGCAATACGCATCCTCAAACACGATCCCGTCGCCTGCGATACGATCAAGGTTGGGAGCGTGACAAAACGTGTTGCCGTACGATTTCAACGACGCCGCGGTGAGCTGATCGACCTGAATGAACAAGATGTTTGGCTTGGTCATGTGTACTCCAATTCCGTATGGAGCGATCTAAGCACAAGTGGGATCAGGTAAACAGAGGGTAGGCTTTGGGTGAACCCTCAAGCGCTATATCCGACCCAGATCAGGAATATGCCAAAGACAACGCGGTAAATCACATAGGGCGTAAAGCTCACAGATTTCAGCAGGCGCATCATCAGACTTAACGCCAGCAAGGCTGCGATAAATGCGAAGACAGCAGCGATTGCACCGTCCTTTGCCAATGCAGCGTCGGCGTCTTTGGCGACTTCCAAACCCAACAATGCGCCAGAGGCGAGGATTGTCGGGATCGACATGAGCATGGCGAGTTTCGCAGCGTCCTCACGTGCGTAGCCCAAATAGCGGCCAGCGGTGATCGTGATGCCAGAGCGTGAGGTGCCGGGGATGAGGGCGATGGCCTGCCAAAGACCCATGATGAGCGCATCCTTTAGGGACCATTGCGATGCGATTTTTTCTTGTCCACCTTTTTGATCGGCCCAATACAGAACAAGACCAAAGATCAGCATCGTCCACCCGATCACTGTGACGGATCGCATCGCGTCATCAAGGCCCGTGACCTTTAGGAACAATCCGAAAATCACCACGGGGATCGTCGCCAAAACCAAGCAAAGCGCGAGCCATGCGCCTTGGGTGTCGATCTTGCCACGTAGCAATCTGGGAACGCCTGTTATTGCGAGGCGCACATCGCTCCAAAAATAGATCACTACAGCGAAAAGCGTGCCTACGTGGACGGCAACGTCGATGACTTGGCCTTGATCCGCCATGCCTGTGAGCTTGGGAAGGAGGATTAAGTGACCCGATGAGGAGATCGGCAGGAACTCTGTAATGCCTTGGATGACGGCCACAAGGAAAAGGTGAAAGAGCGACATGAAAGGGCTTTCTAACTAATTTGCCCCCTCCTACCTGAGTGCGATTCGTGAGGGAAGACAGACTTTAGGTCCGATTCGGACCATAAATTGGTCGATCAGGCAGTGATCGTCGCCAATCCATCACATATTTTTAGGATATAGGTAACTCTTTATGACTTTTATTCTGTTCACGTGTTTTATATGAAGGCCAGACCGAGGATTTCCTCAGGCAACAGGAGTGATGTGACAATGGCCAAGCAACCGATGCTTAAATTCGTATCCGTCGAGCGCGATATGCCAACGAAGCGCGCGCCTGATTTGCGCAACAAGGACTTCGGCGAAATTTACGCTGAATACGCGGGCGAGAAGGCGAAAGAGCAATCGAGCCGCTGTTCCCAGTGCGGCGTTCCTTATTGTCAAACGCATTGCCCTTTGCACAACAACATCCCCGATTGGCTTCGCCTTACGGCAGAAGGTCGTTTGCAGGAGGCCTATGAGGTTTCCCAAGCAACCAACACCTTCCCAGAAATTTGCGGTCGCATCTGCCCTCAAGATCGTCTGTGTGAAGGCAACTGCGTTATCGAAAGCTCCGGCCATGGCACTGTCACCATCGGTTCCGTTGAGAAATACATCACTGATACAGCGTGGGAAAACGGTTGGGTTAAAGTGATCAAGCCGCACTCCGAGCGCACTGAAAGCGTCGGCATTATTGGAGCTGGACCCGGTGGTTTGGCTGCGGCTGACGTGCTGCGCCGCCAAGGTGTGCAGGTCACGATCTATGATCGTTATGACCGCGCGGGCGGTTTGTTGACCTATGGTATCCCGGGCTTCAAGCTTGAGAAGGATGTTGTGATGCGCCGTAATGATCAGCTTGCTGAGGGTGGTGTCACCTTCAAGCTGAATTGCAATGTGGGCGAAGACATCTCCTTTGCGGATATCCAAGCGGCCCATGATGCGGTGATCATCGCGACGGGTGTTTACAAAACCCGCGAACTTGCTGGCCCCGGTTCTGGTGCCAAGGGGATCGAGCGCGCGATTGATTATCTCACGGCCTCCAACCGCAAAAGCTTTGGTGACGATGTGCCTGAGTTCGACGATGGTCAGCTAGATGCCAAGGGCAAGCGCGTCGTTGTCATCGGCGGTGGCGACACGGCGATGGACTGCGTGCGCACAGCGATCCGTCAGGGCGCGACATCGGTGAAATGTCTTTACCGTCGTGACAAAGCGAACATGCCCGGTTCCATGCGCGAAGTGCAAAATGCGGAAGAAGAGGGCGTCGTGTTTGAATGGCTCTCTGCACCCAAGGGTTTCACTGGTGACCCCTCTGTGACTGGCGTGATCGTGCAGAAAATGCGTCTCGGCGCGCCGGATGCGACGGGTCGTCAGGCACCCGAAGTGATCGAGGGCGCGGATTACCTCGAAGAGGCGGATCTCGTGATCAAAGCGCTCGGGTTTGAGCCTGAGGATTTGCCGCAGCTTTGGGGCGTTGAAGGTCTTGAGGTCACGCGTTGGGGCACTGTCAAAGCGCAGTTCACGACGGGTGAGACGGACCTAGAGAACGTCTATGCGGTTGGTGACATCGTTCGCGGCGCCTCCCTTGTGGTGTGGGCGATCAAAGACGGTCGCGATTGCGCGGAAGCGATCCTTGATAAGTTGAACGCCAGTGCTGCGGTTGCGGCGGAATGAGTGCTGCACAAATAGAAGGACATTGCCTGTGCGGGGAAGTTACCGCGCGCGCGATTATGTCCAAGCCGATGATGCGCGCGTGCCATTGCGATATGTGTCGGAGCCACACCAGCTCTATGTTTATGTCGCTAGGCATTGATGAGGGCAGCTTGAGCCTTGAAGGACCTGTGAAGACCTATCGCTCAAGCGAATGGGCTGAACGTGGGTTTTGTGGAACATGTGGCTCAACGCTATTTTACGGCACGGTAAAAGATGGCGCTCGCCACCCTTCTGCGGGTTTGTTCGAAAACGCGGCCAACGCAGACCTGAAATTGGAATTTTTTGCTGATCAAGCCCCTGGCTACGCATTGGCAGGCACACATCGCAAGATGACTGCCAAAGAAACGATTGCGCTCTTCGCGCCCGAAACAGGAGAAGATCAATGACTGTATATGACGCAAACTGGGTGAAGAACGAAGAAGCCAAGCGCGCTTATATGGCCGAAAACGGTCTGTATGATGAGAGCGAAGAGCACAGCTCTTGCGGCGTTGGTCTTGTCGTTTCGATGGACGGTTCACCCTCGCGCAAGGTTGTTGAAGCCGGCATTGATGCACTGAAAGCGATCTGGCACCGTGGCGCTGTGGATGCGGATGGCAAGACCGGCGATGGCGCGGGTATCCATGTGCAAATCCCCGTCTCGTTCTTTTATGATCAAATTGAACGCACAGGTCACACCCCGCGCAAAGATCAGTTGATGGCGGTTGGTCAAGTCTTCCTGCCGCGTACAGATTTCGGCGCTCAGGAAACCTGCCGCACGATCGTCGAGACCGAAGTTCTGCGCATGGGCTACTACATCTATGGCTGGCGCCATGTGCCTGTGGACATCACTTGTCTCGGTGAAAAGGCCAACGCGACACGTCCAGAGATAGAGCAAATTCTCATCTCCAATTCCAAAGGCGTGGATGAAGATACGTTCGAGCGTGAGCTCTACGTGATCCGTCGCCGCATCGAAAAGGCAGCAGCAGCGGCAGGCGTCGGCCAGCTCTATCTTGCGTCGTTGTCTTGTCGTTCGGTGATCTACAAAGGCATGATGCTCGCAGAGCAGGTTGCAGTATTTTACCCAGATCTGATGGACGAGCGGTTCGAGAGTTCCTTTGCGATCTATCACCAGCGTTATTCTACGAACACCTTCCCGCAGTGGTGGCTGGCGCAACCGTTCCGCATGCTCGCGCACAATGGTGAGATCAATACGCTCAAGGGCAACATCAACTGGATGAAGAGCCACGAAATTCGTATGGCTTCCAGCGCATTTGGCGATATGGCGGAAGACATCAAGCCTATCGTGCCGTCCGGGTCATCCGACTCTGCGGCGCTTGATTCCGTGTTCGAAGTTCTCGTGCGCGCGGGTCGTTCTGCGCCGATGGCAAAGACAATGCTGGTGCCTGAGTCGTGGTCCAAGCAAGCGATGGAATTGCCGCAAAGCTGGCGGGATATGTATTCCTATTGCAACTCCGTGATGGAGCCTTGGGATGGTCCCGCCGCCCTTGCCATGACCGATGGTCGTTGGGTCTGCGCTGGTCTGGATCGCAATGGTCTGCGTCCAATGCGCTACGTTGTAACGGGCGATGGCCTGCTGATCGCAGGATCAGAGGCGGGCATGGTTCCGATTGACGAAGCAACTGTCGTTGAAAAGGGCGCGCTTGGTCCGGGTCAAATGCTGGCTGTGGATATGAAAAAAGGCCAGATGTTCCGCGACGGCGAGATCAAAGACAAGCTTGCTGCGGCGCTGCCATTTGGCGAATGGGTCGGCAAGATCAACGAACTTGATAGCGCGTTGGCGTCTGTCACCGAAAAGGCGATCTATTCCGGTGGCGAGTTGCGCAAGCGTCAGATCGCGGCTGGTTATACCATTGAAGAGCTAGAGCAAATTCTCGCGCCAATGGCAGAGGATGGCAAAGAAACGCTCGCGTCTATGGGGGATGATACGCCATCTGCTGTTCTGTCCAAGAAATACCGCCCTTTGAGCCACTTCTTCCGTCAGAACTTCTCTCAAGTTACCAACCCGCCGATTGATAGCCTTCGCGAATTCCGCGTTATGAGCCTTAAGACGCGTTTTGGGAACCTCAAGAACGTGTTGGACGAAAGCTCTGCTCAGACCGAAATTCTCGTGCTCGACAGCCCTTTCGTGGGCAACGCGCAGTGGGATGAGCTCACGCGCAATTTCAACGCTGATTTGGTGACGATTGACTGTACTTTTGAGCGTGGCACAAACGCTTTGCAAGAGGGTCTTGCGCGTATTCGTGCAGAGGCTGAGGATGCTGTGCGCTCGGGCGCTGGGCACATCGTTCTGACGGATCAAGCGCAGGGTGAAGACAAAGTCGGCATGCCGATGATCCTTGCGACGTCTGCGGTGCATAGCCACCTGACGCGCAAGGGTTTGCGGACCTTCTGTTCCCTCAACGTGCGCGCCGCTGAGTGTATTGACCCGCATTATTTCGCGGTACTCATTGGCTGTGGCGCGACGGTTGTGAATGCGTATCTGGCCGAAGATTCCCTTGCCGATCGTATCGGTCGCGACCTGCTCGATTGCACCCTAACCGAAGCTGTCGCGCGTTATCGCGAAGCGATTGATCAGGGCTTGCTCAAGATCATGGCGAAGATGGGTATCTCTGTTGTGTCCTCTTATCGCGGTGGTCTGAACTTCGAGGCGGTTGGCCTGTCGCGCGCGATGTGTGCTGAATTCTTCCCCGGTATGACATCCCGCATCAGCGGCATTGGTGTCTCTGGCATACAGTTCAAAGCGGAAGAAATTCACGCGTTGGGCTGGCAGGGTGGCCGCGATGTTCTGCCGATTGGCGGCTTCTACAAAGCTCGCAAAAGCGGTGAAACCCATGCGTGGGAAGCGCAGTCCATGCATATGATGCAGACCGCGTGTAACACTGGCTCTTTCCAGATGTGGAAGCAGTATTCGGCCAAAATGCAAAGCAATCCGCCGATCAACTTGCGCGATTTGTTGGCCATCAAGCCAATGGGCGAAGCAATCAATGTTGATGAAGTGGAAAGCGTGACAGCGATCCGCAAGCGTTTCGTCACACCCGGTATGTCTTTGGGTGCTCTTAGCCCTGAGGCGCATAAGACGCTTAACGTTGCGATGAACCGTATTGGCGCGCGTTCGGATTCAGGTGAGGGTGGCGAAGATCCGGCACACTTCGTACCGGAACCGAACGGCGATAACCCAAGCGCGAAGATCAAGCAGGTGGCCTCTGGTCGTTTCGGTGTCACAGCCGAGTATTTGAACCAATGTGAAGAGTTGGAAATCAAAGTCGCACAGGGCGCCAAGCCCGGTGAGGGCGGTCAGCTTCCGGGAATGAAGGTCACTGACCTCATCGCGCGTTTGCGTCACTCGACCAAAGGCGTGACGCTGATTTCACCGCCACCACACCACGATATCTACTCCATCGAAGACCTCGCGCAGCTGATCTACGATCTCAAGCAGATCAACCCGCGTTGTAAGGTGACGGTCAAGCTGGTGGCGTCCTCAGGCGTTGGCACGATTGCGGCTGGTGTTGCGAAAGCAAAGGCCGATGTGATCCTGATTTCAGGTCACAATGGCGGCACAGGTGCATCACCTGCAACGTCGATCAAATATGCAGGTCTGCCGTGGGAAATGGGTCTGACCGAAGCACACCAAGTGCTTGCGATGAACAACCTGCGTGAGCGTATCACGCTGCGTACAGACGGTGGTTTGCGCACAGGTCGTGATATCGTCATGGCGGCAATGTTGGGTGCGGAAGAGTACGGTATCGGCACTGCTGCGTTGATCGCTATGGGCTGCATCATGGTACGTCAGTGCCAGTCCAACACATGCCCTGTTGGTGTTTGTACGCAAGACGAAGCGCTGCGCGATAAGTTCACGGGTAACGCGGACAAGGTGGTCAACCTCATCACCTTCTATGCGCAGGAAGTGCGTGAAGTGCTCGCCTCTATTGGTGCGCGTTCCATGGATGATGTGATTGGTCGTGCTGATCTGTTGCACCAGGTGAGCCGAGGCTCTGCGCATCTCGATGATCTTGATCTCAACCCGCTTTTGATCACTGTCGATGGCGCGGCGGACATCAAATATGATCGTTCCCGTCCGCGCAACGCTGTGCCTGACACGCTGGATGCCGAGATCGTGCGCGACGCTGCGCGTTTCTTGGAGGACGGCGAAAAGATGCAGTTGTCCTACGCGATCCAAAACACGCACCGCACCGTTGGCACGCGCGTGTCCAGCCATATCGTGAAGAACTTCGGCATGCGTAATTCGCTCCAGCCGGATCATTTGACGGTGCAGTTGAAAGGGTCTGCTGGGCAATCGCTTGGTGCCTTTGCCGCGCCCGGTCTTAAGTTGGAAGTTGCGGGCGATGCCAATGACTATGTTGGCAAAGGTTTGTCAGGTGGCACAATCGTAGTGCGTCCGCCAAAGGCAAGTCCGCTGCGTGCGTGTATGAACACGATTATCGGCAACACTGTGCTTTATGGTGCCACGGATGGCTTCCTCTTTGCAGCGGGTCGAGCGGGCGAACGCTTTGCGGTTCGTAACTCTGGTGCGAGCGTAGTGATTGAGGGATGTGGCTCTAACGGGTGTGAATACATGACCGGTGGCGTTGCTGTTATCCTTGGTTCCATCGGCGCGAACTTCGGTGCAGGCATGACAGGTGGCATGGCCTATCTTTATGATCCTGAGGGCGAAGCACATAACTTGATGAACCACGAAACGCTTGTCACTTGCGCCGTCACAACTGCGCATTGGGAGCGTCAGTTGAAAATACTGGTGGAGCGCCACTTGGCCGAAACAGGGTCTGTGCGTGCGGAGCAGATTTTGCAGCACTGGGATATGGAAGTGAAAAACTTCGTTCAGATCTGCCCGATCGAGATGCTCAACAAATTGCCGCATCCTTTGGGGATAGAAGAAAAAGCTGTTCCTGCGGAGTAAGTGCAACTGAAACAGATAAAACGCCCGAGGTTTCACTTCGGGCGTTTTGCTATTGCGGTGAGGTCTATAGGGTCGCTCTATGGCACGCGTAGCGAAGAAAAAGCCGGCTCCGAAAAAGAAGAGCACGTCTAAGAAGAAGCGTTCAGTCGCAGATCGGATCACGGCGTCGCGGCTGTTTGTGCGGCGTTGGTTCTGGCGTGTGACGCTTCTTATCTGTGCGGCGGTTCTGTTTTGGGTCTCTATCTACGTTTGGGTGAACCCGACCAAGACGCCTTACATGCGCTCTGAAGAATTGCGCATCGGTGGTGAAGTGGATGCGCAATGGGTGTCCTTTTTGGAAATCGCCCCGGTTATGGTGCGTTCTGTCGTGGCGGCGGAGGATGCGAATTATTGTAATCACTGGGGCTTTGATATGACCGCGATCCGTGCAGCGGTTGATAGCGGTGGTGCGCGCGGCGCGTCTACGTTGAGCCAGCAAGTGGTGAAAAACGTGTTTCTTTGGCATGGGCGCAGTTACGTCCGCAAAGCCTTGGAGGCGGGTTTAACGCCATTGGTGGAATTGATCTGGACCAAGCAACGTATCTTGGAAGTCTATCTGAATATCGCTGAATTTGATGAGGGAGTGTTCGGTGTCGAGGCGGCAGCGCGGCATTACTTTGGGGTTGGACCTGAAAAGCTGAGTGCCACCCAAGCGGCGCGTTTGGCCGCGATTTTGCCCTCTCCGAAGAAGCGAAGCGCCTCTCGCCCAAGTAATTATGTCCGCAAACGCACGCGCCAAATCATTGACGGAGCAGCCACGATCCGCCGCGATGGGCGCGCTGCTTGTTTTGAGGATTGAACTTAAACGTAATGCGGGGCATTCAGAGATGCACGTAATTTTGAGTTAGACCCAAGTTCTATGGCCCGTCTGTATCACGTTCCGCTTTCCCCTTTTTGCCGCAAGGTCCGTTTGGTTCTGGCCGAAAAGAAAATTGACGTTGAACTGATTGAAGAACGCTATTGGGAAGCAGACCCTGATTTCATGCGTCGCAACCCTGCTGGCAAAGTTCCGATCCTCAAAATGAACGGTCGCACGATGCCCGACAGCATGGCGATTTGCGAATATCTTGAAGAGAAAAACCCGACGCCGCCCTTGATGCCAAGCAGCGCAGAAGGGCGTTACGAAGTGCGTCGTTTGGTGGCGTGGTTTGATGACAAGTTTCATCAGGAAGTGACGACCAAGCTGCTCTATGAGCGCGTGAACAAGAAGCTGATGAAGCAAGGTTATCCTGACAGCAAGAACGTCAAAGCGGGCGCGCGCGCGATCAAATACCACCTCGATTATATGGCGTGGCTTTTGGATCACCGCCGCTGGCTCGCGGGTGATGCGATGTCGATTGCGGATTTCGCGGCGGCGGCGCATTTGTCTTCGTTGGACTATAGCTCTGATGTAGATTGGACGCGCTCGGATACGGTGAAAGACTGGTACGCGAAGATTAAATCGCGCCCTGCGTTCCGTTCGATCCTGTCGGATCAGGTGCCGGGATTCCCGCCATCCGCGCACTACAACGATCTTGATTTCTGATCTCAAATCCAGGCTCGTCGCTGAGGCGCATGAGATAGGGTTTGACGCTTGTCGCATTTGTCGTCCTTGGGACGTACCGCAAGTGCCTGAGCGTTTGCAGACATTCGTTGACGCAGGCCGCCATGGTCAAATGGGCTGGATGGCAGAGCGCATGTCGTGGCGGGGGAATCCCAACGCGCTTTGGCCAGAGGCGCAGTCGGTGATTATGCTCGGCGAGAGTTACACGCCAGAACATGATCCTTTGGAGATTTTGCAGCACGCTGATCGTGGCGCGATTTCTGTCTATGCGCAGAACAAGGACTACCACGATCTGGTGAAAAAGCGCCTCAAGCGATTGGCGCGTTGGTTGATTGCTGAAAGCGGTGGTGAGGTGAAGGTGTTTGTGGATACCGCACCTGTTCCTGAGAAACCTTTAGGTGCAGCGGCAGGGCTAGGCTGGCAGGGCAAGCATACCAATCTTGTGAGCCGTCAGATGGGCAATTGGTTCTTTTTAGGGTCTGTTTTTACAACTTTGGAGTTGCCTGTTGATGAGGCAGAGGTTGATCATTGCGGGTCATGTACGTCGTGCCTTGATATTTGCCCGACTGCCGCGTTTCCGGCACCTTATCAGCTCGATGCGCGGCGGTGTATTTCGTATCTTACGATTGAGCATAAGGGGCCTGTGGACGAAGAGTTGCGCGCTTTAATGGGTAATCGCATTTACGGGTGTGATGATTGCTTGGCCATTTGTCCGTGGAACAAGTTTGCCGTTGAAGCACGCGAGCTGCGTTACGCCGCGCGCGATGAGTTGCGCGCGCCGCGACTTGCAGTCTTCGCGCGGCTCGATGATGCAGAGTTTCGCACGATGTTTTCAGGATCGCCGATCAAGCGGATCGGGCGAGATCGATTTGTGCGCAATGTGCTCTATGCGATTGGAAATTCGAGCGTGGCCGAATTGCGTTTTGTTGCACAAGAATTGGTGGATGACCCTGATGAGGCAGTTGCGGATGCAGCGCGTTGGGCGAGTGCGCGTTTGGCTTGAGAGTACGGGACGCTCTGCGAGGGATATTTTTGAAGAGAGGAAGGCGAAGTGCCGCGAATGGGCGGGACGTGTCGCGTTTTGCTGCTAGGTGGGTCGGTGAGGTAAGGGAGAGATGTCATGGCGCTTTTGTTGGGTGTGGATACGGGCGGCACATATACTGACGCCGTTTTGTTGCGTGATGAGCGCGATGTTGTGGCGAGCGCCAAATCGCTGACAACCAAGCATGATTTGTCTCTGGGGATTGGTCGCGCGATTGAGGCGGTATTGACAGAGAGCGGCGTTGATCCATCAGAGGTGGCAATGGCGTCCTTGTCAACGACCTTGGCGACGAACGCGTTGGTCGAAGGACAGGGCAGCCGCGTAGCGTTGATCTATGTGGGGTTCAAAGAACGTGATCTTGACACGCATGGTTTGCGTGATGCGTTGAAGGGTGATCCGGCTTTGATCCTTGCGGGGGGTCATAATCATGCGGGGGGTGAAGCGGCTGCTTTGGACATTGAAACTCTAAACCGCTTTTTAGAGACGCATTCTGATGTATCTGCGTTCGCGGTTGCTGCGCAATTTGCAACGCGCAATCCGGCGCATGAGTTGGCAGTTATGGCGTTGATTGGTGAGAAATTGAACGCACCTGTGAGTGCATCACACCAGTTGTCTGCAAAGCTGAATGGACCCAAGCGCGCGATGACGGCGTTGTTGAACGCGCGGTTGATCGGTATGATCGACGGCTTGATAGGTTCTGCGCAAAGCACGTTGAAGCGGCTCGGTATTGATGCGCCGTTGATGGTGGTTCGGGGCGATGGGGCCTTGATAGGGTCTGATATGGCGCGAGAACGCCCGATTGAAACGATCCTCAGTGGGCCTGCTGCCTCCATTGTCGGCGCGCGTTGGTTGACGGGTGCGGATCATGCGTTGGTCTCTGATATTGGGGGTACGACGACGGATATTGCAGTTTTGCGCGACGGACGCCCTGCGATTGATCCGATGGGTGCACAGGTCGGGCCATATAGAACCATGGTTGAAGCGGTGGCGATGCGCACCCATGGGCTTGGTGGCGACAGTGAGGTGCATTTTATTAGCGAAGGGCTGCAAGGCGGTGTCACGCTTGGGCCGCGGCGAGTTGTGCCTGTGTCACTGATTGCGATGGATGCACCGGATGTGGTGCATAAAGCATTAGATGCGCAGATGCGCAGCGCTGTGCCGAATGAACATGACGGGCGGTTCGTGCGCGCTGTGAAGGGGTTGCGCAGTGATGGGCTAGGTGCGCGCGAAATGGCGTTGCTAGAGCATATTGGCGAGCAGGTTTTGCCCATGGGGCAGGCCTTGAAGAACCGTATTGAAGCGCAAGCGTTGAAGCGCTTGGTCGAGCGTGGGTTGGTGCAGATCGCTGCATTGACGCCGAGCGATGCAAGCCATGCTTTGGGGCGTGTCGATGCGTGGGATGCAGAGGCAGCGAAGAAGGCGTTGGTTTTGATGGGGCGTCGCCGAACTGGGTCGGGGGATATGTTGGCACCAGAGCCAGAAGTTATGGCGCAAACTATTGTTGATCAACTGACCCATCAGACTTCATTGGCTTTGTTAGAGACTGCTTTTGCGGAGGAAGCAGAGAGCTTTGGATTGCCCGCGGCGGACTTGGCGCGGCATGTTTTGACGCAAAGGGGGCTGTCTGGCCACCGTGGACTGATGCGGATCGATACGGGGCTGAACTTGCCTGTTGTCGGGCTTGGGGCCTCTGCGATGAGTTATTATCCTGCGGTGGGTGAACGGCTTGGTTGTGCGGCGATCTTGCCTGAGCATGGCGGGGTTGCAAATGCAATCGGGGCAGTTGTTGGACGCGTCACAATGCGTCGGCAAGGGACTGTCACTGCGCCAAGTGAGGGCTGCTACCGCGTGCATTTTGAGACAGGGCCACAGGATTTCGCGGAAAGTGAGTTGGCGTTGCAAGCATTAGAAACCCATCTCAGGAACCTCGCGAAAAGCGATGCGGAAAACTCGGGTGCGCAGGATATCCATGTCCACGCAACCCACGACGTGAAACTGGCGCAGGCCGAAGCGCGCGAAGTGTTTATCGAAGCGGTCATAACCGTAGAGGCATCAGGCCGTCCACGTATTGCAGCATAGTTCACAGCTTCGCGTGCGATTTGAAATCATCCTTTGATTTTTGTGATGGCACCCCATTTAATGCTTCATAGACCAAGCAGGAGGATGCCATGGCTGACTATCGCAAAGATATGGACGTGATCGCGACGCTCGATCCAGAGCAGTACCGCGTTACGCAAGAAAGCGGGACAGAGCGTCCTGGAACGGGCAAGTACCTCGATAATAAAGAGCCTGGGATTTACGTGGATATCGTTTCGGGTGAGCCTTTGTTCGCGTCTTCGGATAAATACGAGAGCGGATGCGGATGGCCTTCATTCACCAAGCCGTTGGTGCATGAATTTGTTGCTGAACTGAGCGACACAACGCACGGTATGGTGCGCACGGAAGTGCGCTCTGCGCATGGGGATAGCCACCTTGGGCATGTGTTCAATGATGGGCCACCAGACCGTGGTGGCTTGCGCTATTGTATCAATTCCGCGTCGCTTCGGTTTGTCCACAAGGACGACATGGATGGCGAAGGCTACGGTAAATATTTGGATCAAGTGGAGGATATAGCATGACAGCGCGCGCAGTTTTAGCCGGAGGATGTTTTTGGGGAATGGAAGATCTGATCCGCAAAATGGATGGGGTGATTTCGACCCGCGTTGGCTACACAGGTGGCGACGTGCCGAATGCGACGTACCGCAATCACGGAACACATGCAGAAGGGATCGAAGTGATCTTTGACCCTGCGCGCATGACGTATCGACACTTGCTCGAGTTTTTCTTTCAAATCCACGACCCTACGACGGAAAACCGCCAGGGCAATGATCGTGGGCTCAGCTATCGCTCTGCGATCTACTACGTGGATGAAGAGCAAAAAGCGATTGCAGAAGATACGATTGCAGATGTGAATGCGTCTGGAATTTGGCCCGGTGTCGTTGTGACAGAGTTAGAACCAGTGGGCGATTTCTGGGAAGCGGAACCGGAGCATCAAAACTATCTAGAGCGTATTCCAAATGGCTATACATGCCACTTTGTGCGCCCAAACTGGACGCTGCCACGGCGCGCTGCTGAGTAAAGCATCTTTGGACAAGTAACGCGCGTTCCCCTAGCCTGACGGTGGGCAATGGGGAGCGCGCGACATGGCTTTTGAAACGTATCTGATTTACCTCGCCGCAGTCGCTGTGTTCTTTGCGACGCCGCCTGATACGAGCCAACTTCTCATCATTTCGAATTCTGTGCGCTACGGACTTCGCAAAAGCGCCTATACGATTGCAGGTGATCTAAGCGCGAATTGCTTGCAAATGACGGGCGCTGCGTTCGGGCTTGCTGCAATCATTGCGACCTCCGCGACGGCGTTTAGTGTGATCAAGTGGCTGGGTGTTGCGTATCTGATCTACATTGGCATCCAGTTATTCCGCTCTCGTGATGATGTGAATGACGTGGATGCGAACCAATCGGGGCAAGCGTTCAGGCTCTATCGGCAGGGATTTGTTACCTCGATGGCGAACCCTTTCGCGGTTGTTTTCTTTGGCGCACTTTTCCCGCAATTTATTGATCCTGCACTTGCGATCTTGCCGCAATTACTGATCCTTGGTGTGACCTATCTGATTGTGGACGGCGCTATTCTTTTGCTCTGGGGTTGGCTTGGTGTGCGTGCTGCGTCTGCTTTGAAACGGCACTCGTTCGGGTTGATCAACAAGATTTGTGGCGCGCTGATGATCGCGGCTGCGGCGCTTCTGGGGAGTAAGGATTTCCAAACACGTTAGGTTGCTCTTTCCTTGTGCGCTCTCGCGGTATAGCCATTCTATATGTCTCCATTTACCGGCATTGCGCTTAAACTTGCTTCTGTTGTTTTGTTCGTGTCCATGGCGGCGCTGATCAAGGCGAGCACGGATCATGTGCCGACGGGGCAGGCGATGTTCTTTCGGTCTTTCTTTACGCTTCCTGTGATCTTTTTGTGGCTCGCGATGCGCCATGAGTTGAAGACGGGTCTGAAAACGCAGCGCCCTATGGGACATGTGTGGCGCGGATTGATTGGGGCTTGCGGGATGGGGTTTGGCTTTTCCTCGCTCGCGTATCTGCCTTTGCCGGATGTGACGGCTATTGGCTTCGCAGCCCCTTTGCTCACGGTGATCTTAGCAGCTTTGATCTTGGGCGAACGCTTGCGTGTTTATCGCATGTCCGCAGTGCTTTTGGGCCTGATTGGTGTCGCGGTCATTCTTTCGCCGCGGCTGTCGATCTTTTCAGGTGAAGCGATGAACACTGCGGCGCAAACGGGTGTCATCTTGGTGCTGATCTCTGCGTTCTTTCGGGCGCTCGCACAGATCCATATTCGCCGCCTTGCGCAATCCGAAAGCACAGCGTCGATCGTATTCTACTTTTCAATGACCACTACGACGTTGTCGCTGTTTACCATTCCTTTCGGTTGGGTCGTGCCTGATATTTCGATCATCGGTATGTTGGTCGCTGCTGGTGTGATCGGAGGCGTTGCGCAGATCCTCATCACCTCGGCGTTCCGTTTTGCTGATGCGGCGGTGATCGCGCCATTTGATTATGCATCGATCTTGTTCGCGATGATCATTGGCTATGTGTTCTTTGGTGACGTGCCTACGTCGCAGATGCTGATTGGGTCGGCGATTGTGATTTTTGCTGGATTGTTGATTATCTGGCGCGAACGCGCGTTGGGTCTGAAGCGTGGCAAAGCACGTCCAAATTTGACGCCCCAAGGTTAGCGATCAACAAGGCCCATCGCTGCATAAAGTGGCGGCAAGACCCAGCGGCGTTTTGTACCGAAAGGGAGTTTTGAGGGCGTTGATTTAAGCACCTCTGGATAGGGCAGGCGCGTGTCTTTGTCTTGAACGAGATCCGCAAGAAGCGTGCCGCAATAGCTTGCCATCGCAACGCCATTACCGTGAT
>Ga0206127_1002277_pt1 | contig 19283 bp, 12 predicted proteins | sample Helgoland_Spring_6_FD_148646 | JGI IMG/M metagenome (GOLD analysis project Ga0206127, IMG submission 148646) | Pelagic subsurface seawater microbial communities from Kabeltonne, Helgoland, North Sea - Helgoland_Spring_Bloom_20160419_1 | ecosystem: Environmental > Aquatic > Marine > Epipelagic ...
AGTATATCAATGGCTTCTATAATCCACGCCGACGTCACTCATCGCTCGGCGGGAAAAGCCCCTTGGCATTCGAACGAAAGGCCGCATAAATGAGTTGAGAGACCGGAACGTAACCGTGACAAGACCAATCGTTGTCAGCCAGAACGATGACGTCCGGCACATTGTGGACGGCCAGCAGAGGATGACATCACTGTCGATCCTATTGATCTATTTGAACAACCTCCAGCAGGGCCAAGAGAAAACGGTCTCCATCCAGTCAATGATCTATGCCGACGATTTTGGCGAAAAAAAATTCAAGATGGATGTGCCTGAACGCAATGACTGTATGGAGGCATTGTTCAATAATACGCCCTTCAATACTGATGACGCATCGGAGTCAGTTCGCAACCTGACAGCCCGTTACCAAGACCTCGGCGAGCTATTCCCCGAGGAACTCCAAGGCGATGCTTTGCCGCTGTTCATCTATTGGCTGATGCGCAAGGTGAAGCTGATCGAGATCATCGCGTATGCGGATGAGGACGCTTACACTATCTTTGAGACCATGAACGACCGTGGCCTGTCCCTGACCCCGACTGATATGCTCAAAGGCTACCTGCTGGCCAACATCGACAACGTCGAAAAGCGGCTTGAGGCTGACAAGCTCATCAAAAAATATCTGGCGCTTTTTGCGGAACACGGCAAGGAAACCGACTCCGATTTCTTCAAGGCGTGGCTGCGGTCGCAATACGCACAGAAGATCAGGGAACGAAAGAAAGACGCCAAGCCTGAAGACTTCGATCTGATCGGCACCGAATACCATCGCTGGATCAGAAACCATTCCGCTGATCTGGGGCTGAACCAAAGCACTGACTTTTATCAGTTCGTTATGCAAAATTTCCGCTACTATGCAGCCCTTTATCTGCGGCTCTTGGATGCGGCCACCACACGTATGGACGGGTTGGAAAGCGTCCGCTATGTCGCGGATGCGGGGTTCACACTTCAACATCATGTGACCCTCGCAGCAGTCATGCCAGAGGATGACAAGGACACGGCCACCGCCAAGGTTGGGGTCATTGCTGGTTTTCTCGACTCCTGGCTAAACCTGCGCTTCTGGAATTTCAAATCCAATAGCTATTCCACCATGTCGTATGCAGTGTTCCTTGTGATCCGGAGCATCCGTGGCAAAACCCTGTCTGAAGTTCGCACCATCCTGCACGACCAGTTGAAGCACGAGATGTCCGAGATCGACTTTTCCAAACCGGTTCACCTGAGCCAATACACGTCCAAAGCGGTCCACCGCCAACTCGCCCGCTTCACCGATTGGCTGGAACAACAATCAGGTGTGCCAGGAAAATACGAGGATTACATCGTTCGGTCAGGCAAGAACGCGTATGAGGTCGAACACATTTGGGCCAATCACTATGACCGGTTCGCGGATGTGTTTGACCAACAGGGAGACTTTGACCGCACCCGCAATCATATCGGGGGGCTGTTACTGCTGCCCAAAAAGATCAACGCGAGCCTGAGCGACATGACCTACGCTGAAAAGCTGCCGCATTACCTCAAGGCCAACGCCCTGACCCAATCGCTGCACGAAGCGTTTTATGACAAGAACCCTGGTTTCCGGCAGACACTGCAAAGACACGGGCTTGAGTTCAAACCGCTGGAGGAGTTTGGGCTGACTGAGATGGAGAAGCGATCCGAGCTCTATTCCAGACTCGCCGCCCTGATTTGGTCGCCTGATCGGCTGCTGGGTGAATAGATAACGTAATGCTGGATGGACAATCCATATTTGACAGCTACAAAGACTGTGGCGTTGACTGGATTGGGCTGCTTCCTTCTGGCTTGAGCATCGTCAAAAACCGTGTACTCTTTCGAGAAGTTAAACAGCTTGGCAACGCGGATTTTCCGGTAATGTCGGTCTCCATCCACAACGGTGTTTCCACAGAGGAGCTATCTGAGGAGGAGTGTCCGGCCTGGCGGACCGCACCACAGCATCAGATTGCTATCGTAAATGGCGGTTTTGGGCCGGAAGAGGCTGTTGGATCGTAGATCTTTTTTGCTTATCCTTCATGGCTTACTTGACGCCCATACAGGTATGAAATACTAACGCTTTTGTCGAGCGGGCGTTGTGTAATGGTTAAGACCTCAGTTTTCCAAACTGAAGATGAGGGTTCGATTCCCTCCGCCCGCTCCAGAAATTCATTTCCGACACATTACCTACTAAGCCCGAAGTTCTCATTGATTAACCAATTCAATACATTTGATTAATCAGGTTTTGCGCCGCAGTTTTCCAAACTGAAGATGAGGGTTCGATTCCCTCCGCCCGCTCCAGTATCCCGTTGTGAAAATACTTCGTGCTGTGGTTTGCCGCAGATATGATGCCTTTGTCGGGCCTTGACCCCATGCGCCGTGCAGGCGATGACACGGGAGCATGAAAAGGAATTCCCATGGCTCGCAAACCCACGCCCGCACCCGCCCAAGAAGAACGCGAAAAATCCCGCGAACTGGGTGCCTTGCGTGCGCTTGCCCCGTTTCTGGCCCCCTATCGCGGCCTGATGATCGCAGCGATTCTGGCCCTGATCAGCACGGCGATGATTTCGCTGATGCTGCCATTGGCCGTGCGTCGGGTGATTGATAACTTTAGCAGCGGCGAGCAGTTGCTGGACCATTATTTTGTCGCGGCCCTCGCGATTGCGGCGCTTTTGGCGGTGGGAACCGGGCTGCGCTATGCCTTGGTCACGCGCTTTGGCGAACGGGTTGTTGCCGACATTCGCAAGGCCGTGTTCGACCGTGTGATCGGGATGAGCCCGTCGTTTTATGAACGCATCATGACCGGAGAAGTTCTGAGCCGGATCACCACCGACACAACCCTGATCCTGTCCGTGATCGGGTCGTCGGTATCCATTGCGCTGCGTAATGTACTGATCTTTAGCGGCGGGTTGATCCTGATGCTGATCACCTCGGCCAAGCTGACGGGGATGGTGTTGTTGCTGGTTCCGGCTGTGGTTGTGCCTATCCTGGTGCTGGGGCGCAAGCTGCGGGTGATGAGCCGCGAAAACCAGGATTGGATCGCAGCAAGTTCGGGCAACGCCTCCGAAAGCCTGAGTGCGGTGCAGACCGTGCAGGCCTTTACCCACGAGGCCGCCAGCCGCGCGCAATTCGCACAGATGACCGAAGCGTCCTTTGACGCCGCACGCCGCAGGATCAAGACGCGGGCTCTGATGACCGTCATCGTTATTTTCCTGGTCTTTGCCGGCGTTGTCGGGGTGTTGTGGATGGGCGCACGCGATGTGCGCGCGGGCGATATGACCCCCGGTGCCTTGGTGCAATTCGTGATCTATACCGTGATGGTGGCAGGCGGCGTTGCCGCATTGTCGGAAATCTGGGGCGAATTGCAGCGCGCGGCGGGGGCCACCGAACGTCTGGTCGAATTGCTGCAAACCAATGACGACGTGCGCGACCCTGCCACATCGACGGCATTGCCCGCCCCTGTCGCGGGCCGTATCGCGTTTGAAGACGTGCATTTTGCCTATCCCGCCCGCCCCGGCGTGCAGGCGCTGGATGGCGTGAACCTGACGATCAATCCGGGCGAAACCGTTGCCTTTGTCGGCCCGTCGGGGGCAGGCAAGACAACGATCATCCAGATGATCCTGCGGTTCTATGATCCCCAGTCGGGCCGGATCACCCTTGATGGCGTCGATCTGCGCGATGTGACGCGGGATACTTTCCGCCGCTCGGTCGCGCTTGTCCCCCAAGATCCGGTGATCTTTGCGGCCTCCGCGCGGGAAAACATCCGCTTTGGCCGCCCCGACGCGACCGATGCCGAAATCATCGCAGCCGCCGAAGCTGCGGCCGCACACCAGTTTATCAGCGCCTTGCCCGAAGGCTATGACAGCTACCTTGGCGAACGCGGCGTGATGCTGTCGGGGGGGCAAAAACAACGCATCGCGATTGCCCGCGCCATTTTGCGCGACGCGCCCGTGTTGCTGTTGGACGAGGCCACCAGCGCGCTGGATGCCGAAAGCGAACGCGCGGTGCAGGCAGCCGTCGACAAGCTGAGCGAGGACCGCACGACCCTGATCGTCGCGCACCGCCTGGCGACTGTGAAAAAGGCCGACCGCATTGTCGTGCTGGAAGCAGGCAAGATTGTCGACACAGGCACTCATGATGAACTGGTCGGCAAGGGCGGGCTTTATGCGCGTCTGGCCCGATTGCAGTTCACCGACGGTATCGCTGCTGAATAAAACACTTGTTAATCTTCCGTTAAAGTGGAAACAATCACGCGAATTGAAGCCAAAAGGAGATCAACATGGGTTTGTGGAGTTTCGTAAAAGATGCCGGCAAAAAAGTATTTGGCGGCGGCGATAGCAAAGAAGTAACAGGCGCTGCCTTGCAGGATGAGCTGAAGGAACTGGGCCTCGATGCCGAAGGTCTGGATATTCAGGTTGATGGGGACAAAGTTACCGTCAAGGGCAATGCTGTCAGCCAAGAGATGAAAGAAAAAGTCATTCTGGCAGTTGGCAACGTCGAAGGTGTTGCAGCCGTCGAAGAAGACATGACCGGTGGTGACGGTGACGGCACATTCCACACCGTTGAAAAGGGTGACACGCTTTGGGCGATCGCGGCCAAGACCCTTGGCAATGGCGCACGCTACGAAGAGATTTTCGAGGCCAACAAGCCGATGCTGAAGCACCCAGACAAGATCTATCCGGGTCAAATGCTGCGTATTCCAGCAAAGTAATCCGGCAGCCTTCCCGACCGGGAGTGCCAAATCGGACACATCAAAAGAGCGGCAGATATTTTCTGCCGCTCTTTTTTGCATTTTGCGCGCCAGAAACGCCGCTGACGCAACGTTCCAACACCGTCTGGCGCTTGCGAAATCCAAATTTAGCCATCATCCTTGGCGGCAGGGAATAACTGGATGCGGGCAAACCGCACCAAAGGGAGGATTACTATGTCATTTGCCGGGGTCGAAGACCGTAATGCAATCGAGGCAGAAATGCCGTGGGCTGACCGCGACGTCGCCAAAACCATGTGGAGTTTGCTCAGCAATACGGCTGGCAAATTTCCAAATCATAACGCCATCAGCTATCAGTTGTTTTCCGGTCCCAAGGACCACGCGGAAACGCTGACATGGTCGCAACTGCGCGGTCAAGTCGGGCGGGCGGCAAACCTGTTCCGTTCGCTGGGCGTTGGTCCGACGGATGTCGTGGCCTATGTGCTGCCGAACTGTAACGAAACGGTCATTACGTTGCTGGGTGGGTCTGTTGCTGGGATCGCGAACCCCATCAACCCGCTGCTTGAGGCCGAGCAGATCGGATCGATCCTGCGCGAAACCAATGCCAAGGTCGTGGTGACCTTGCGGCCCTTCCCGAAAACAGATGTGGCGCAGAAAACCGCTGCGGCTGTCGCCCTGGCCCCGAACGTAAAGCACGTGCTTGAGGTTGATCTGTGCCGCTATCTGACCGCGCCAAAGTCATGGATCGTCCCGATGATCCGCCCCAAGCAGACGGTCAGCAACCATGCGAAGTATCACAACTTCAACACCGCGCTTTCCAAGCAACCTGTCGAGCTGACCTTTGATGATCCGCAAGAAGACCGCGTGGCATTCTATTTCCACACCGGTGGCACCACGGGCATGCCCAAGGTCGCACAGCATAAATATTCCGGCATGGTCTATAACGGCTGGCTGGGTCACACGTTGCTGTACACCGAAAACGACAACATCATGTGTCCGCTGCCGCTGTTCCACGTTTTCGCCTGCCACGTGATCTTGATGGCGGCGGTAACATCCGGTGCACATGTCGTGTTCCCGACGCCGCAGGGCTATCGTGGCGAAGGCGTGTTTGACAACTTCTGGAAGCTGGTTGAACGCTGGAAGATCACCTTTATCATCACCGTGCCCACAGCCATTTCGGCCAAGATGCAGCGCCCGATTGATGCGGATATCTCCACCGTGAAAACCGCGTTTTCGGGGTCCGCGCCGCTGCCGCTGGAACTGTTCCGCCGCTTTGAAAAGGCAACCGGCATCACCCTGATCGAAGGCTACGGTCTGACCGAGGCAACCTGTCTGGTGTCGTCGAACCCGACCGATGGCGTGCGCAAGGTCGGCAGCATCGGGATCACCTTCCCCTACACGGATGTAAAGATCATCAAAGGCACCAATGATGGCCCGGTCGAAGCAGGCGTGGACGAGATCGGCGAGATTTGCATCTCGAACCCCGGTGTCTATGCGGGCAACACCTATACCGAAGCCGACAAGAACAAAGACCTGTATTATTTCGACAAATACCTGCGCACAGGCGATCTGGGCCGTATCGATGCAGATAAATACCTGTGGATCACGGGCCGCGCCAAAGACCTGATCATTCGCGGTGGTCACAACATCGACCCCGCCGAGATCGAAGAAGCATTGCTGGGCCACGAGGCCGTAGCCTTTGCCGGTGCGATCGGCCAACCCGATTCCCATGCAGGCGAAGTGCCTTGCGCCTTTGTCGAACTGGTCGGCGGTGCCTCCGTGACCGAGCAGGAGCTGCTCGATTTCTGCAAGGAAAGGGTTCAGGAACGCGCGGCGCAGCCCAAGCACATGACGATCATGCCCGAACTGCCCAAAACGGCTGTGGGCAAGATCTTCAAGCCTGACCTGCGTAAAATGGCGATCACCCGCATCTTTAACGAGACGCTGGAAAGCACCGGTTCTGCCGCACGTGTGGCTTCGGTGACCGATGACAAAAAACGCGGTCTGGTGGCACAAATCACCATGAATGGCGCATCCGAGGCCGATGTCGGCAAAATTCTGGATGTGTTCACCTTCGGCTGGGAAGCCGCATGAGCCAACCCGACTATCGCGTTCTGCTGGACGATGAAATCTGGGCCTATATGAACCGGTCCGATGAATTCTATCCACCAGACGCGGTCGGGCTGACAATCGAAGACCAGCGCGCGGTCTATAACAGGATGTGCGCTGCTTTTCACCAAACCCACCCTGACGGGGTAAAAACATGGGACGCAGCTTGTGCTGGCGTCCCATGTCGCTTTTACGAGGTCGGCGCATCCGACATCACGGTCGTTTATTACCACGGCGGCGGGTTCGTTGTGGGCGGACTGGACAGCCATGATGATGTCTGCGCCGAAATCTGTGCACGGTCCGGATACCGCGTGATCTCGGTCGATTACGGTTTGGCCCCCGAAGTGATTTTCCCCGGCTGTTTCAACGATGCCTATGGCGCGTTCGAGGCCATCGCCGCCGCTTACCCCGGTGACATTGTGCTAGCCGGTGACAGCGCGGGTGGTAATCTAGCTGCCGCTGTCGCCCATCATGCCCGTGGCCGCGTTGACGGGCGCATCAGGGGGCAGGTACTGATCTATCCGGGGCTTGGCGGGGACCGGACGCAAGGCAGCTATATCCGCCACGCCAATGCGCCCCAGCTGACGGTCGCGGATATGGAATTCTATCAAAAGGTCCGCTCCGGTGGGGAGCCGCCAAAGGATGATCCACGCTACGCACCGCTGCACGATACGGATTTCACCGGATTGCCGCCCAGCGTCATGATCACGGCCGAATGCGATCCGCTGTCCAGCGACGGCGAAGCCTACCGCGATGCCATTCTGGCGGCTGGCGGGCAGGCGATCTGGATCGAGGAGGCAGGGCTGGTCCATGGCTGCCTGCGCGCCCGCGTGATGTCACGCAAGGCGGCTGCATTCTTTGATCGGATCGTGGACGCGATCAGCCGACTGGGGGCAGGGGAATGGCCTGCAACGCGCCCCTAGCTTAGAAACGATTTCGCTTTCATGGTGTCGGCGACAGGGGCCCCGAGCCGGCCCAGAATGGTCGGTGCAAGCTGCAACTGGTCGATCACCGTATCCGCTGACGGGCCTGTCGCATCGCCAAAGTAATACAGCGCGGTTTCCTGCTGCAAGGCGCTGCGCCCGCCATGGTGGCCGCGTTCATCCTGCCCGTGATCGGCCGTCACGATGACCTCGTAGCCCATCGCACGCCACCGGGGGATAAAGGGGGCCAGCATCTCGTCCATCACCGCGCAGGCGTGATCCATTTCCTGACAATCGTGGAAAAACCGGTGGCCCATGCTGTCGAGCGTGCAGGTATGCAACATGCCGTAGTTCAGGTCGAACCGCTGTGCCAGATTGGTCAGCGTGCCGAACAGATCGACGTCAGACGGCGTCATCTGGTTGATCAGCCCATAGCCGGTCATGGTGTGGAAACGCCCGTGGTTGATCGTGTCGCTGTCGGGTTCATCATATTCGATGTCGCGGACAAAATCGAAAGGATGGCGGTTGAAGAACTCGGACCAGAAGGAATGCGCGACAGCCCCCGTGACACCACCAGCGGTACGGGTTTGCGAAAACACATCCTTGTGCTTCAGGCGGAATACATTGCCATTGCCGGTGCAGCCATGCTCGGCCGGGGCCACGCCCGTGTGGATCGACGCATAGCACGAGGCCGAGATCGACGGCAGCACGGCGCGCTGTTTCCAGACACGGGCATCGCCACTATCGACCCAACCTTCGAGGTTGCCGAACAGACGGCGGAAGTTGCGGTAAGGGACACCGTCAAGGATGATCAGCAGCAGTTTCTTGTCCATGGTCTGGTCCTACATTTGCGAGGTTGGTCGGAAAATTCGAATTTTCCGGTCCGGATTTTTTAAAAAATCCGGCGTCCCTAATTCCCGGCGCTTTCCATACGGCGGCTTTCGATGGTTTCTTCCAGCCAGCCGATTTTCATCTCCGGAACCGAGCTGAGCAGCAGGTCGGTGTAATCATCAAAGGGCGGTGCCAGCACCTGACTTTTCGGCCCGTAGCGCACAACCTTGCCCTGATACATCACCGCGATGCTGTCAGCGATGGCACGCACCGTCGCCAGATCGTGGGTGATGAACAGATAGGCGACGTCTTCGATCTTTTGCAGGTTCAGCAACAGCTTGAGAATGCCATCCGCGACCAGCGGATCAAGGGCCGATGTGACCTCGTCGCAGATGATCAGCTTGGGTTTGGCCGCAAGCGCGCGCGCAATGCACACCCGTTGCTTTTGACCGCCCGACAGTTCCGCAGGATAGCGGTCCTGAAAACCGTCGCCCAATTCGATCTCGTCCAGCAATTCCTGAATGCGCTTTTGCTTGGCTTTGCCTTTCAGGCCGAAATAGAATTCCAGCGGCCGACCGATGATGGTGCCCACGGTCTGGCGCGGGTTCATGGCGGTGTCGGCCATCTGATAGATCATCTGCATTTCACGCAGGTCTTCGATGGGGCGGGTCGCCAGTTCGGGGTTCAATACCCGTCCGTCAAAGGTGATCTGCCCGTCGCTGGGCGGCAGCAAGCCGGTGATCACGCGGGCCAGTGTCGATTTGCCGGAGCCTGATTCACCGACAACGGCCAAGGTCTGGCCGGGGTGGATATCGACGTTGATATTCTTGAGAACGTCGAAATTGGTGCCCTGATAACGCGCCGTCACATTCTCCACCCGCAGCACAGGCGTGTCAGTCGGGGTCTTTTCCTGATGGTCGATCGACCGGACAGAAACCAGCGCCTTGGTGTAGTCTTCTTGCGGGTGGTTGATGATCTGATCGACCGTGCCGTATTCGACCATATCGCCCTGTTGCAGCACCATGATGTGATCGCTGACCTGTGCCACAACGGCCAGATCGTGGGTGATATAAAGGGCGGCCACACCGGTTGCGGCAATCGCTTCCTTGATCGCGGCCAGCACGTCGATTTGCGTGGTGACATCCAGCGCTGTCGTCGGTTCGTCGAACACCACCAGATCGGGTTCGGGGCATAGCGCCAGCGCCGTCATGCAGCGTTGCAACTGCCCGCCGGACACCTGATGCGGATAACGGTTGCCGATGGTTTCAGGGTCGGGCAGGCCCAGCTTGGAAAACAGCTCGATCGCGCGCGCCTCGGCCTCGGCCTTGGTGAATTTATTCTGGAAGATGGCCGCTTCGGTCACCTGTTCCATGATCTTTTTGGCGGGGTTGAACGAGGCCGCTGCCGATTGCGAGACATAGGTCACTTCGGCCCCGCGCAGACGCCGCAGGTTGCGCAGGTTTTCCTTGAGGATATTACGCCCGTTGACCCAGACTTCGCCGCCGGTGATTTCAACACCGCCACGACCATAGGCCATTGCCGCCAGACCGATGGTGGATTTTCCGGCACCGGATTCACCGATCAGGCCCAGCACCTTGCCGGCCTCAAGGTCGAAATCCACACCATGCACGATTTTGATCGCAACGGGTTTTTCCCCGGGAGGATAGGCCGTCGCGCCGATTTTCAGGCCGCGGACTTTCAGCAGCGGTTCGGTCATCCCCGGCCCCCTTTCAGCGATGTGGTTCGGTTCAAAATCCAATCCGCAACAAGGTTGATCGAGATGCACAGCGTCGCAATCGCATAGGCGGGATACAGCGCCGCTTGGATGCCATAGTTGATGCCTTCCTTGTTCTCTTTCACGATGCCGCCCCAATCAGCCTGCGGCGGTTGAACGCCCAGACCAAGGAACGACAAGGTCGAGACGAACAGAACCGCAAAGATAAAGCGCAGGCCCATTTCAGCGACCAGCGGGGACAAAGCATTGGGCAGGGTCTCGCGGAAGATGATCCAGCCGATTTTCTCGCCACGCAGGCGGGCGGCTTCGACATAATCCATCACGGTGATGTCCACGGCCACGGCGCGCGCCAGACGGAACACGCGGGTGCTGTCGAGCAGGCCCATCAGTAAGATCAGGATCGGCACGGTTGTGGGCATGACCGACAAGACGACCAGCGCAAAGATCAGCGACGGGATCGACATGATCAGATCAACAAAGCGCGACAGCGTCTGATCCACCCAGCCGCCTGAAACCGCAGCAAAGAAACCCATGACAGATCCCAGCGTAAAGCTGAGGATGGTGGCCGCGGTGGCGATAAAGATCGTGGTTTGCCCGCCATAGATCATCCGGCTCAGCAGGTCGCGGCCGATGCTGTCGGTGCCCAGCAGGAACTCACTCGAGGAAGGCTCCCACACATCGCCGACGACTTCGGCCATGCCATAGGGGGCGATCCACGGGGCAAAGACTGCCATCAGGAAATAGATGCCGGTAAAGAACAGGCCGATCATTGCGGATATGGGGATGTTCTTCATGGGCGAAACCCTTTCGATGACAGGGTTCTAAAGTTCAGTGACGTTGCGGAGACTGGGTGTTTCGCTGCGCTTTTGCCTCGCAAGAACGATTGGTCGCGCACAGCGTATTTTTTCGGGGAAAAATGCACTGAACTCATTTGGGATGCCTCAGCCTTGGGTTGGCAAGGATCGACACGATGTCGGCAATCAGGTTCAGACCGATATAGACGGCAGCAAAGATCAGGCCGCAAGCCTGCACCACGGGCACGTCACGTTTGCTGACGTGGTCCACAAGGTACTGACCCATGCCGGGATAGGCGAACACAACTTCGACCACGACAACGCCGACCACCAGATAGGCCAGGTTCAGCATGACCACGTTGACGATGGGGGCGATGGCATTCGGGAAAGCGTGCTTGCGGATGATCTTGAGCATCCCCAGACCTTTGAGTTCAGCCGTCTCGATATAGGCCGATTGCATCACGTTCAGGATCGCGGCGCGGGTCATGCGCATCATATGCGCCAACACCACCAGCGTCAGCACCATCACAGGGATCGCAATCGCGTTCAGCTTGGCCCCAAGGGTCATGCTGTCGTTGATGATCGCCACTGACGGAAACATCCGCCATTTGATCGCCACCCAATAGATCAGCACATAGCCAATCATGAATTCGGGGATCGAAATGGTCGTCAGCGTCACCGCCGAGATCAGCTTGTCGGGCCAGCGGTCTTTGTAGCGCACCGCCAGTAGCCCAAGGAAGATTGCCAGCGGGACCGAAATAGCGGCCGCCCAGAAGGCAAGGAAAAGGGTGTTTTTCAAACGTCCGCCAAGGCTTTCCGCGATGTCGCGGCCATTGGTCAGGGCCGTGCCCAGATCGCCCTGCAACACACCGCCCAGCCATGAGAAATAGCGGGTGACGGCGGGGTCGTTCAGCCCAAGTTCGCGGCGCAGGTTCGCCAATGCTTCGGGGGTGGCAGATTGGCCTAATATGGATTGTGCCACGTCACCGGGCAAAATCGAGGTGCCTGCGAAAATCAGGACCGACGCGGCAAGGAGGAGCAGAAGGCCCAACGCTAAGCGTTGGGCGATCAGTTTCAATATCGGGTGCATCTAATGGTACCCTTAAGCGTCTTTGACCCAGCATTTGATCGGCGCTTTGTTGTTCATCAGCTCCGCGTTCGGGTCTTCGATCCAGCCGCCAACATTATTGGCAACACCGTCAACAAAGTCGTTGAACATTGGCAGGATCAGGCCGCCTTCGTCACGCAACATGCTGCCCATTTGGGAATAGATCGCCTTGCGCTTGGCTTCGTCCAGTTCGGCACGTGCCTCAAGCAGCATCGCGTCGAATTCAGGGCGCTTCCAACGGGTGTCGTTCCAGTCTGCGGTCGACAGGTACGCTGTCGAATACATCTGGTCCTGAACCGGACGGCCACCCCAGTAGGATGCACAGAACGGCTGCTTGTTCCACACTTCGGACCAGTAACCATCGTTAGGCTCGCGCTTGATTTCCAGCGGGATACCGGCTGCTTTGGCGGATTCGAGGAACAGCGACGCGGCATCCACGGCACCGGGGAAGGCACCATCGGCAACGCGCAGGATGATCGGGCTGCCATCGTGACCGGACTTGGCGTAGAATTCTTTCGCCTTTTCGATGGAATGTTCGCGCTGTGGAATGGATGCGTCAAACAACGGATAGGATGCGTTGATCGGCATGTCGTTCCCGATGGAGCCATAGCCGCGCAGGATTTTGTCGACCATTTCTTCACGGTTGATCGCGTATTTCAGCGCCATACGCAGGTCGTTGTTGTCAAACGGTGCCGTGTCGATATGGGCGATGAACACGTAGTGACCGCGACCGGACACGGATTTAACGCTCAGGTTCGGCGCACGGTCCAGCAGGGCCGCAACCTTTGGGTCAACGCGGTTGATCATGTTGACCTGACCGGATTGCAACGCCGCAGTACGCGCAGTCGCGTCGTTCAGCACCAGCACTTCGTTATAGTCGGTAAAGCCGCGGTTGTCGGCATCCCAGTAGTTTTCGTTGCGTCTAAAGCCGTGGCGCACACCGGGTTCGTCAACTTCGAGCGTGTAAGGGCCTGTACCGATACCGGCACCGGGGTTGTCCATGCCGCCATCGGGCTGGATCATCAGGTGATAGTCGGCCATCAGATAGGGAAGGTCAGCGTTGCCTACTTCGAGTTCGACGATAAAGTTGTCGCCATCGACCTTCATGCCGGAAATGCCGCGCATGATGCCCAAAGCACCCGACTGGCTGTCTTCGTTCGAATGGCGCTGCATGGTTTTCAGCACGTCCTCGGGGGTCATGTCCTTGCCGTTGTGGAACTGGATGCCCTTACGGATCTTGAACGCCCATGTTTTCGCATCGGCGGAGGCTTCATAGCTTTCGGCCATCCGGGGTTCTACAGAGCCGCTCGGGTCGACTTCGACGAGGGTTTCGTACAGGTGGCGCAGGTTGTCCAAAGGTACTTCGGATGCGGTCAGTGCCGGGTCAAGCGTGTTGGTGGATTCACCACCCGACGAGCCGATCTTGAGCGAGCCACCCCGGACCGGAGCCTCGTGCGCGGCGGCTTGGGCATTGCCCGCCAGCATCGAGTTCGCGACAGCAGCCGTCACACCCAAAGCAGCAGCGCGGCCCACGAATTCGCGGCGGGTCATCGTGCCTTTGGCCACTTGGCCGGTCATGTATTTCAGTTGATCATCCATGATCATATCTCCCTGTTTTGGTGATTTTATTATCTGCACCTACATTGAGGCATCTTTGTTTTTCTGCCTTACGTTTGCGCATTTTCTTTTTTGTCGCAAGGGTTAATACCTTGTAGTTTATGACGACTTTATTACATGAAGTGTCGCTTAACGCCATCCTCCAAGTCACGTTCATAGATCAGCTCGTCGTCTTGATACGCTTCGAGCCGCGCGGTCAGAAAAAAGGTCGTGGCGTCAGACCACATTCTCGAATGGGTTTCGGTGCGCAATCTGATGCCGTCCCGCTCAAGCTCTTCGGTCCAGTGACATGTGCCGGTCGCACTCAGCGGATCTGCGGGGTTGATGGTCCAGCGTTCGCGCGCGACAGACCCTGCGATCAAGCCGTGATCGGCGTCCTTTACCTTGCCGAAATCGTCCTCGATCACGAGCGATACATCGCCCGTGACCATATCGGTTTCCTGCCGCCGGATGTGGTTTTCGGGGCGCAAGGTTTCGGTTTCCCACGGGGCCGCAGCGGTGGGGGGCGGGAATGTATATTCGTCACCTCCGGTCGTGGGGCGTTGGGGCAGGGCAATGTCGCCTGCCGTCAGCGTCAGCGTCGCGGCATCGGGGCTGGGCCAGATCAGCGGCCAGTAAGCGGTTGAAATAGACACGCGTAAACTGTGCCCTGCCGGTACGCGGTAGGCGATGTGATCCAGAGCAAAGCTGATGTCTTCGGCCTTGCCCGGCTGCATTGCGGCGGGGTTTTCGGCGCTGTTTCGGTAGCTGAGATTCAGCACCCCATAGGTGATGCGCGCGCTGGCCCCGTCGGGGTGGATGTGGTTCAGCCGGACCGCGATCTGCCCTTGGGGTTTGTCGCAAGACAACCGCAAGGTGATGCGCGGCGCGCCGACGATGTCCATGTCTTTGGCCAGCGGTCCGGTGTCAAAGGTGGTGGAAAGCGCATCGTCTTGTCGCTGGTCGCCGGGCATTTCGGGGCCCAGCCAGATCGCGCAGTATTCACCGGCGCTGGCACCGCAATGGGCGGGTGACGCGACCGTCGCGTTCAGCGAGGCCGGTTCGGCGGCAAGCCCTGCGTCTGTCAGGTGCAGCGACTGGACCGGCAAATGCGATGTGGCACCGGTGTCTTCGGCAATCCAGCGGCCGGGGCGTTCCAGCACCCATGTCGCGGGGCGCATTCCGTCCATCAGATAGGCGCGATAATCGGGGTCGTCCTCGACGCCGGTGTCGATGTCTTTCAGCCAGCGGTCCCACCAGCGCAGCGCTTCTTGCAAGAAACCGATGCGCGGTTCGGGGATCGCGAAATGGGGGTATTTATGCACCCAAGGGCCCACGATACCCTTGGCACCGGGCAGGGCTTCTACCAATTGGGGAACCGCGTTTTTATAGGCATCGCCCCAACCGCCCACGGCCAGAACCTTGGCCTTGATCGCGGCATAATCCTCGATCACCGACCCCTGTTTCCAATAGGCATCGCGCGACTGGTGGCGCAGCCACAAGGATGGAAGAAACGGTTCGGCCTTTAGCCTTTCCAGCCACATTTCGCGCCAGTCGGCACGCAAGGCAGGGTCGGGCGCGCGGCTGGAATAGGCCCACATCGTCGCCCCCCAGCCCAGGTTTTCATTCAAAAGGCACCCGCCCTTGTAATGAATGTCATCGGCGAAACGGTCCACGGTCGAACACAGGGTGATAACCGCCTTGAGAGCTTCGGGATTATGGGCCGCCACTTGCAGGCCGTTAAACCCGCCCCAGCTGATCCCCATCATGCCGACATTGCCGTTGCACCAGCCTTGGGCGGCGAGCCAGTTGATCACCTCGATGCAGTCGGATTGTTCAAGCGGGGTGTATTCGTCTTCCATGACCCCCTGGCTGTCCCCATTGCCGCGCATATCGACGCGCACGCAGGCATAGCCGCGTTCGGCAAACCACGGATGGGTCAGCGCGTCTCGTGCCGTGGTGCCGTCGCGTTTGCGATAGGGCAGATATTCCAGAATGACGGGTACAGGCGCGCTGTCTGAATTTTCGGGTCTCCAGATGCGGGCGGAAAGGCGGCAGCCATCAGAGAGCGTGATGCCCAGATCCGGGTCTTCGATCAGGGCGAGCGGGGCGTTTGAGCTGGTTTTCATGCCGTCAGCGTTGCGGCGACTTGTTACGCTTGTCAACAAATTGCTGAAGGGGAACCCCAAGGCTTTCGACAATGATGAACGACCCGCCAATCCGGTCGGCAACAGGGCGCGGCTTGGGCTGTTCGGCGACTTTCCCGCATGGGTTGAAACTGTGGCCCCTGTGCACATAAAAATAAGTCGGTAATAAGGCAAAATGAATTTAAAGTTGGCATTTGGGAGCTAATAAATATAGAATGAAAAACAATAACATATTCGCGCTTAACGCGAGTACGATCAGGCGTCTGCACGGTTGGATTAAACGAACCGGCAGTCAATAAAATAACCAGGTGATCCGCAAAGAACGGGCATCGAGGTAGAGCGGTGGTATTATGAAGACGATAGATTTCGTCGTTCGCGATCAAGCGGGCGCATTGCAACGTGGCACGGTAGCCGATGGCTCCAAGTTCCATGTGATCCAGGCGCAAGCCGGACAGGAAATTTCCCTTAACTTGCGTCAAACCGATTTCTTGTCCCAGCAGCGGGCAGGAAATGATCTGGTCATGACCATGGCCGACGGGTCAGTCATTACAATTGAAAACTATTTTAACGAGACGGGCGCGGCAAACCGTCTGTTTGTCTCGTCCGATGGCTATTTGAACGAAGTCGCCTTTATCGAGGGCGAGGGCGGCAGCCTGCACGCGCAATACGGTCCGACCGAACAATGGGGCAAGTGGAGCCCTTCGGATGATCTGATCTATCTTGGCCGCACGGATATGGTGACGGCCCCCGGTGGCATGGTCGGCGGCGGCGACGACGAAGTGTCGATGCTTGCAGCGCCTCTGCTGGGCGCTGGTTTGATTGGCGGCGGCGGTGCTGCGGCTGCGACTGCGGCGGCGGTTGTCGGTGGTGCGGCTGTGATTGGCGGCGGCGGTGGTGGTGGCGGCGGGTCTGTCGCGGCCCCATTCGTGAACGAACCTGAATCGGCTTCTACAGTCGGGGGTGACGGCGCTGACAAAACGGTGACAGTCACAGGCGGTGGTGAACCGGGCGCTGACGTCGTTGTGACCATTGGCGACAAGCAAGTCGAAACCACGATCGGTGCCGATGGCACATTCGAAGCCGTCTTTACCGGCGACAACTTCCCGGCGGATGGCAATTACGAAGCCGTTGTCGAAGTAACCACAGGCGGGGCGACCACCACGCTGGATGGCCCGACATTCGTGATCGACACAACGGCCCCGACGATAACCGTATCTGAAGGCACGCAAAGCGTGTCCGACTACTTTAACGGTGAAAGCTTTGCCCAGGGTGTGACGATCAATGGCACCGGCGAAGCGGGGTCCACCATCGACGTTACCGTTGGCGGTGTGACGCGTTCCACCACTGTCGGCGAAAACGGCGCATGGTCTGTGACCTATGAAAGCGGCGCGTTGCAGGGCGGCGAATACCAATCCGAAGTCACGATCAAATCGACCGACCAATTCGGAAACTCTGCCATCACAACCGAAACGCTGGTTGTTGATACGGTGGCCCCGACGGTCGTTGTGACATCTGGCACGCAAGGGGCCGGCGACAGCTTTAACGCGGCTTCTTTTAGCAATGGCGTGACCATCAGCGGCACGGGCGAGCCGGGTTCCACGGTTGAACTGACAGTCGGCGGTGTGACCCGCACGGCAACAGTCGGCGGCAATGGCGCGTGGTCGGCAACATGGCAGTCGGGCACTTTGCAGGGCGGCGAATACGTCAGTGATGTCACGATCGTCACAACCGATACATTCGGCAACGCAACCACCACCACCGAAAAGCTGGTTGTTGATACAGTGTCCGAAGTTTCCGTTGCGGATGACAGCGCGGCGGGCGACGGCACCATCAACGCGACAGAGCGTGGCGATGGCGTGACCCTGACAGGCACGGCACAACCCGGATCGACGGTACAGGTCACCTTTGGCTTTGCCACCCATCCTGCAACGGTTGCGGCTGATGGCAGCTGGACTGCGCAATTTGCGACCAACGAAATCCCTGCGGGCGAGACAACGGCAACAGTCACCGCCGTTGCGACCGATGCGGCGGGCAACAGCTCGATCGCGACGGGGCAGATCGAAATCGACACCTTTGTTAACAGCCTTTCCTTTACCAATCAGGCAGGCGGGTCCGACGCGACCATCAACGCTGCCGAGGCGGGTCAAGGTCTGGTCATGACCGGCCGCGTCGAGGCGGGTTCGACCGTTTCGGTCCAGATGGGCAATGCAACGCATATGGCCACCGTCGACCAAAGCGGCAACTGGTCGGTGACCTTTGCGCCGGGCGACATTCCATCCGGCACCTATGCCAGCTCCATCGTGGCAACTGCGACGGACGAGGCAGGCAACAGCCGCAGCATCACGCAATCGGTTTCTGTCGATACCGAAGCAGGCCTGCTGACGATCAGCCCGACCCCGGTCGAGGGCGACGATGTGGTCAACGCGGCAGAAGCCAGCGATGGCGTGGCGATCTCCGGCACCGCGGATGCGGGCGCATTCGTGACCGTGACATTGGCGGGTGTTTCCCACACCGTCCGTGCTGACGCAAACGGCCAGTGGACATCCTATTATGCCGCAGGCGAGGTGGCCCAAGGGGTTTATACCGCCAACATCACGGCAGTCACGACCGATGCAGCCGGCAACAGCCGCTCTGCCACCGACAGCGTTCAGGTTGACACTCGCGTCGATAACCTGTCGCTGAACACGGTCGAGGGCGACAATATCGTCAGTGGCGCAGAGCGTGTGGCCAATGGTGGCGTTCTGGTGACCGGGACATCCGAAATCGGGTCGTCCGTGGTCATCACGCTTGGCAACGCATCTGCCAACGGCACGGTTGACGCCAATGGCAACTGGGCGGTGACCTTTGCACCCGGTCAGGTACCGCAGGGCACGATCAACACCACCGTTTCGGTCAAGGCGATTGACCGGGCCGGCAACTCTGCCACAGCGAGCCATGCCGTGTTGATCGACACGGTTGTTGATCCGCTTGATATGAACCAGGCGGGCGGCACCGACGGTGTTGTCAGCGCCCGCGAAGCCGCGATCGGCATTGATCTGAACGGTCAGGTCGAAGTGGGGTCGACCGTTGTGGTCAATTTTGACGGCACCAACTATACCGCCAATGTCGATGCTTCGGGCAACTGGAGCGTGACAATCCCGCCTGCGAACATCCGTCCCGGTACCTATGATGCAGATATCTCGGTCACGGCGACTGGTCTTGCCCCGTTTTAGTTCCGGTCTCTTTCGAGCAATGTTTGCTATGAAGGAGATAAGGAATGGCAAAGCGATACACAGACGAGTTTCGGCGTGATGCTGTGCGAATGGCGACGACCAGCGGCT
>Ga0206127_1002281_pt1 | contig 19269 bp, 13 predicted proteins | sample Helgoland_Spring_6_FD_148646 | JGI IMG/M metagenome (GOLD analysis project Ga0206127, IMG submission 148646) | Pelagic subsurface seawater microbial communities from Kabeltonne, Helgoland, North Sea - Helgoland_Spring_Bloom_20160419_1 | ecosystem: Environmental > Aquatic > Marine > Epipelagic ...
CGGCGAGCCTGCTCATCACTTGTGTCGATTTCAAACTGCATAAAACATTCGCGACTCATAAAATCCTGATCCAATTATCGTTGTGGAAGTACAAACATAGCATCACCGTAACTGAAAAAACGGTAATTATGCTCAACCGCTGTCCGATAAGCCTCAAGCACATGCTCTCGGTTGGCAAATGCACTCACTAACATAATCAGCGTAGATTCTGGCAGATGAAAATTAGTGATCATCGCGTCAACCGATTTGAATTGATAGCCCGGATAAATAAATATTTCGGAGTCACCACTAAACGGCTGTAATTCGCCACTGTGAGACGCTGTTTCCAAACTTCTAACTGAGGTCGTACCAACAGCAATAACACGACCGCCCCGCTGTCGAGTTAGCCTAACCTTTTCACAAACCTGCTCGCTGACTTCCAGCCATTCTGCGTGCATTTTATGCTCGGTGATATTACTAACTCGGACAGGCTGAAAGGTACCAGCACCGACATGTAACGTGACAAATGCCGTATCCACGCCCTTGTTCTGACAGTGTTGAATAAACTGCTCAGAAAAGTGCAGCCCCGCGGTGGGAGCTGCTACAGCGCCGTCCTTTTTCCCGTAAACCGTTTGATAACGTTCACGATCAGCCAGCTCGTCGCTGCGGTCTATATACGGAGGCAACGGCATATGACCAATACTATTCAACACCGACAAAGCCTCTTTTTCACCGTCAAACATGAGTTCAAACAAGGCATCGTGACGTCCCACTACAGTGACGGTCGCCATGGTTTCATCGCTGTTCGCATTTTGGTGTAAATGCAAAACCGCACCGGCCTTGGGTGACTTACTAGATCGAATGTGCGCCAATACACGCTGAGAATCGATAATTCGCTCAACTAAAATTTCTATTCGGCCCCCCGTCGACTTTTTCCCCCATAGGCGCGCAGGAATGACTCGAGTGTCGTTAAATACCAGCAAGTCGCCGTCATTGAGCAATTCCGACAAGTCATTAAATTGTTGGTGCTGAATATCACCCGACTGCCCATCCAATACCAACAATCGACTGTCAGTGCGGTTCGTCGTTGGATAACGGGCGATCAAGTGGTTGGGTAACTGGAAATTAAAATCAGATAATTGCATTGGGAGAACAGTGGCTGAGTCAATGGCGCGCAAGAATATCGCAAAAGCCGAAATCAGACCAGTAGTATGGTGTAAATGTGCTGCCGTTATAATATTAATGAAAGGCTTTGACCTTTAGCACCACGTTGCTATAATGCCGCGCCTCAGCACTTGGGTGCTGCGCCCGCGAAAAGACGTTTGTGGGCATTTAACGGCCGTCGGTAGACGATAAAGTACATACAGTGCCAGCGTGATGAAATTGGTAGACATAGGGGATTCAAAATCCCAGCTTGTTTTAAGCTAAACTTTTGATTTTTAACAGATTTTCAAGATTCAGCCCACTTTTATAGTGTTTTATGGTTGTTTTTTAAACAGTTTTGGCGAAGTGGCGGAATTGGTATACGCACGGCATTCAAAATGCCGCGTCTTCGGACATAGGGGTTCAAGTCCCCTCTTCGCTACCATTATTTATAAAGAGGCTTTTAGCCTCTTTTTTTTTGCCATTTTTTCATCATCAGCCGCCTCTGCACACCCAACAGCACAACAACCACCCATCAAAGCAAAGCAAAGCAAAGCACCAAAGTTGATCCTGTTTTGGGATAATCCTGATTTAGGTTTATAACTACACATCAATTTTTGGAATAACGATGAAAAGCATACACACAAACGCCAACGGAATACTTCTGGAATGGATTACGGCCAAAAGAATGCTGTCAGGGAAAATCACGCCAGCAATAAGCATTCTAAAAAGGACGCATCATGAACAAGCCAAGCGATTACTCTGAATGTTACGGTAAGGCCTGTCAACATGGCTGCGGGGTAGCACCAAAAGCGTTTGCCAATGGTCGTGGCCAGTAATACACAAAATCCTGCCGTAAAGAAGAATACCGCCAAGGTACCAATCTGAGCTCTTCGGCCCAAACCCTCTTATAAAGGCGTACCAAATTGCGCCGCAGTATTCGCTGGGTCAAGGATGTAGCCAATAACTTTCATAACAAAAATGATGGCAGGTATCACTACTATAATACGCAACAATCGATTAATACGGGTTCCTAGTTAGCAGTTATCAATCATTACAGTCGCGTGTATTTACTGACTTGCTAATAGCTCTAGAATTTTGTGTGCCGCTTCCAAACCTGAGTTTTGGTTTTGACCAGTGACAAAGCGCTTCTCAACATCCACCGTCACATGGGTTGCAAAGATATCTCTAAAGGCCGTTTTAGATTCAAAATTAACGCCAGCTTTTCTTAACTCAGATTCAGGATGCAATGGTGTAATAGTAATACCTAATTCTGTAATCTGTTTGTCAGTGACACCGGTCATGTTGCGTCCTGCTATTAGTAGGTTACCGTTTTTGTCTAACGCTTTAATCAAGCCCAGCACACCATGACAGACACCGCCAATGATAGTTTTTTCGCTGTAATAGGCCTCTGAAATTTTTGCGCCCAACTCAACAGAGTAACCTAAATCATAAGCTGCTCCCCACCCGCCGGCTAAGAAAACCGTATCATATCGGGTGAAATCAATATCACCAATCGGGATTGAGTTACGCATTTTTGCTTGCAGGGATGGGTCGTCTAAGTAGCGTTTATCAAGAGGCGATATTATCATTCTGGATAAAGTTTGCGGATCTATGGGAATTTCTCCACCACTAATACTGCCCACATCTACGCTCATTCCAGCGTCCAAAAATGTGTAATAAGGATGAGAAAGTTCAGAAATCTGTACGCCCGTTGGGTCACCCGTTGTTTCGCCAGGAGCATTTAGAATGCCATGATTGGTCCCAATAACTAAGGCTTTTTTACCCGTTGAAATCGTATGCTTTTGGCCAGTATATTCCGGGTGCAAGCCGGCTTTATGGAGCAATGAAGGCAGGGCCAAAATAAGTACTAAAAGGACAGCTGTCACCCCAGCTAATATTTTCAATAAAGTAGCTTTCATCGTGTCTCATCCTGTGATCATAAAATTCGAATTAGTATATTGTCCCGTTACCATACGGAAATCATTTTCGGCCACTGGTAGGTGCGTATTGGTGCCACTGAGATCTACGGGTGTCAGTCTTCTGCGGACAAGTATAAACCATATGGCAGTGACTATGCCAATTTAAATTTAACGCTAATTTTTAGGCGCCAGTTGGCCGCCGCCTCAGCAGCTATACGGCATTGCCGTATTACGGGCGGATAGGACAGAGTGGCCACGAATAGGACATTTGTTTTTCCTATACTCCAAAGGCGTAGCTATCAATGTTACTCGCGGCATTGCCGTTTGCATCAATAATACGGTAAGCATCGCTAGGGCCATTTTTCAGTAAGTTTAATTTGCAAATGACAATTATTATTATTTAGCGGGTGAGTGGTAGTTATATTATCCGGGCGGCAAGGAGTGCTGTCTGCATCGGGTTGAATACATACATAGATGTATGTATTATCGGGTGAATGAGTGAAGCCAATGCATAAAGAAAACCTAAATGACACCCGCAGCAGTGCCACCAAGGCGCGACTAGTTAACAGCACAATTGAATCTTTGATTGAAATCGGGTTTACCAAAACCACTGGCGTTGAGGTTTGTCGTCGCGCACAGCTGACTCGTGGCGCACTGAACCATCATTTTCCTGATTTTTCAGGGTTACTTGTTGAGACTTTGCAGAGTATTTACCTGCAACTACTAGAGATAAAGCTGCCGTTGGACGTGGGCTTAATGGAGCACATTCTGCTGGAAGGCCACGCCAGAATTATTCGGCCAGAGTTTAAGGCGGTGATAGAGCTCTGGTTAGCCTCAAAAAATGATAAACAGTTTGGCCTACGGCTGGTGCAGGCAATGGAGCTCGGCTCCGAGATGTTTTCACCGCAGATGGTGCTGGAACACAAAAATCAGGGTGTGGGTTCAAAAGAATTTGAGATGATCTACCGCACTATCTCCGAAGCGTTGATTGGTATCGGTTTAGGCCGTGCTATCGGTGAAGGCGAACCCCTGGCGCATGAATCAATGGTATTGCACGTGTTACAGGGTATGGCGCAAACCTACGATCATCAACAATTAACCTAAAGCAGTCTCACAACCTACCGAGTTTGACGAAAGGAAGACGTTCATATGGCATCTGCAAAGCCGACCGATAATAAGAACACTTACTCAGTTTGCACAATCTGCGATATTGGCTGCCAACTTCGCGCGGAGACGGAAGATGGCAAGCTCAAAAGAATGATTGCCCACGACAACCCTGCGTTGGCACGTAACGTTTGTTACAAAGGTACGGCCGCTGCACACATTCACAATCATGTCGATCGACTCACGAGGCCGTTAAAACGTGTTGGCGAGCGGGGCGAAGACAAATGGGAAGAGATTTCTTACGAACAGGCTATGGACGAGATTGCTGAGCGACTGAAGAAGGTGGTGGATCAATATGGTCCAGAGTCTATGGCCGTATCGACCTCAGGCTGGAATACGCAAACCACCCACAGCATGGACAGGCGTTTTATGAACGCGCTCGGTACGCCAAACTATATTAGTGGCGTCTCACTCTGCGCAGGTAATACTGCCGCTGTTAATAAAATAACTTACGGCTGGTTTCCTTTTGCCGACATTTCAAATTCAAAGTGTATTGTGCTTTTTGGTCACAATCCGCGAAAGCATAGCTGGACACCTATTTTCAACATGATCAACGCCGCTCGAGCCAATGGCGCGAAAGTCATTGTGTTGGATCCCAGGGTTTCTGATCAGGCAGAAGTGGCCGACTTACACTTGAGTCTGCGTTCTGGCACCGATGCTGCAATGTGCCTCGGATGGCTTAATGTGATCATTAACGAGGAGCTTTACGACAAAGATTTTGTCGCTGAATACACTGTAGGTTTTGATGAATTGTGCGAGCGGGTTAACGACTACCCTCTAGAGCGTGTTGCTGAAATCACCGGTGTTGATGCGGCGTTGATTGCTGAGTCGGCAAGAATGTACGCGACCGCAGAAAGTGCTTGTATACCCTGGACACCAATTACCGACATGCAGATTTCTTCAACGTCCGCAATTCGATTGCAGAGTATTCTGCGGGCGTTAACAGGCAATATCGATATACCTGGCGGTGATGTTTTCGGCGGCTTTGACCCCAATTATATCCCAGAATCCAAGTTGGGCAATCACGAGATGTTGAGTGCGGAGCAGAAGGCCAAACAACTCGGTTCTGACGCACATCCGGCGTATACCTATCGCGCCCAGGAAATGCTGTCAGAGCATACCGAACGTGTTTACGGTTATGCCTATGCAGATATCGTGATGGGTTGCTATATGGCGAATCCTAGTGCGACCTTTCGGGCGATGGCAACGGAAAAACCTTACCCCGTGAAGGCATTTTTTGTATTGGGTAATAACGCGTTAATGAGCTATCCCAATCAACATCAAATTTTGAAGGGCATGATGAATCAAGACTTAATTGTTGCTCACGAAATATTTATGACGCCAACCGCTATGTTGGCAGACTATGTTCTACCGGGTGATGTATTTAGTGAGCGCAACCATATTTCCGATTACTGGAATTGGAAGCTTGGGCTGACGGTGTCGCAAAAAGCGGTTGAGCCTCCCGCAGAAGCCTCCAGCACATTCCAGTTCTGGCACGATCTTGCGCATCGGATGGGATTTGCTGATTTGTTTCCGTGGCAGACCATCGAAGACATGCTCGACCATCGCCTGTCACCGACTGGAAAAACTTTCGAACAATTTTCGAATGAGAACTATATGTATATTCAACCACCCGAGTATCGAAAATATCGAAAGACTGGTTTTGCCACGCCATCGGGGAAAGTTGAATTGAAATCCAGTGTACTTGGGGAGTTAGGCTTTGATCCGCTGCCCTACTATCGGGAAGGACCAGCTGTCAGCGAAGACTATCCCTATTATGTTTTTACCGGTGTTCGGGAAGATGCATTTTTTCAAACCGGTCAACGACAGGTAAAAGTGTTGCGCGATCGAATGCCGTCACCAAAACTGTTTATGCACCCTGTTGACGCTGAGCGACAAGGTATTATTGATCATGATTGGGTTAAATTACAGACTGAAACGGGAGAGGTTACTGCTAAGGTGCTTGTACAGGGCTCGATGAAACAAGGTCATATTCGTGTGCCCCATGGGTGGTGGTATCCGGAGATGCGCGGTGAAGCGAAACTCGCCGGCGCGTTTATCAGCAGCGATGCAGTGCTGTGTCCTGATACCCCAGAATATTTAGACTATGAGCAGGGGATTCCCCATTTCAAAGGTTTTCCCGGTCGTATTGTAAAATTGAATGAGCCGCCTGCCGGCATGTCAGAACAAGTTTTAGCGGGCTAAGGTAATGATGAGATTCAAGGAATGGCTCGGCGGTGCAAAGCAGCGCCTGATGACCAATATTGCAAATCGGACTTTCAAAAAGAATCCGGGTTTACTTGATCGATTAGCGATTCGTTTTCTCAGAGGCAGTATCGGTGAAGTACCACATGATCCGGAACTAGACCATCCTGAAAACTAGTTCTGTATCTACGTTTAAATGACACGATAAAAAATATGAAGAAAACATGTTTGGCCGCCGCCTCAGCAGCTATACGGCATTGCCATATTCCGGGCGGATAGGACAGAGTGGCCACGAATAGGACCTTTGTTTTGCCTATACTCTTTTTAGAGTCCTCCATAGTTCCCGCTAGATACTTTAACAAAGCGTAGAATTGTGTCTTAGGGCGGCCACCAATAAAACAGCCGTCCCCGATATCGCCCCCTATGTTCCGGAAGGCTGGTAGTACTTACTAAGTTGATTCGAAAAAAGAACCATTCCTCCGTGCTGTTGCGACAAATTGTACAAAAATATAATTGGGTTATTCGGACTTGTATTTTAACCCTAGGTAAAGGCTGCCAGTAACAGATTAAATTGACGGTTTTCTGTAGACTGCTAGATCAATGACCAAAGGATTCACCATGAACTTCAACGATAAACCAGACCGGACCTGGTCGAAGGCTGAGAAATGGGAAAGATATAAAGGCACAGATATATTGCCTATGTGGATTGCGGACACTGAGTTTCGCTGTGCGGAGCCTATTTTATCTGCATTACATAAGCGCATTGAAGACGGCCTTTTAGGCTATACCTTGCCGGCTCATGATACCGATGTCACAGAGGCCATTGTGTCGTGGTGTCAACGACAGTATGACTGGGAAATTGACCCTAGCTGGCTAGTCTGGACACCAGGTGTGGTGTCCGCACTTAATGTGGCTATTCAAGCATATTGCCAGGCCGGTGATACGGTTATTGTTCAAACACCTAATTATCCTCCCATATTGGCCGCACCGGCAATTAATAATCTAAATCGAACCTGTATAGGCACAGTAGCAGTCGAAGGTCGATGGACACTTGATTTTGATGCCTTAGAATTAGCAGCAGCCGACCCTACAGCAAGTTTGTTTATAATGTGTAACCCAATGAACCCCGTTGGCTCAGTCTTAAACCAAAACGAACTAGACAGAATTGCCACAATATGCAGAAAACACGGCGTTATGTTGTGCTCTGATGAAATACACTGTGATTTAATTTTAGATAACGTGCCACATTTACCCGCCAGTGCGCACCCAGAGTTAGCAGAGCATTCGGTAACGCTAATGGCCGCCAGTAAAACCTTTAATATTGCTGGTTTAGGCACCTCTTTTGCTATTATCCCGAACGCAAAATTAAGAGCGGCCTTCAACCATAACGCCCGTGGCATAGTACCAGAGGTAACAATAGCAGGCCTTACCGCCACGAATGCCGCCTTCAGATATTGCGATGAATGGCATCAACAAGAAGTGGCTTATTTAAAGGAAAATCGCGATTATTTGCTCACTGAAATCAACAGCATAGAAGGTTTAAAAGCCATCTCCCCTGCTGCGACTTTCTTGTTGTGGGTAGATGCAAGCGGTTTGCAGGTCTCTGATACGCAAGCATGGTGTGAAGCCAAAGGCGTTGGTCCGTCGGCGGGCAAAGATTTTGGTGATAAAGACTTTTTTCGCTTGAACTTCGGTTGCTCACGAGATTATTTAGTCGAAGCCATTAAAAAACTGCAGGGCTGAGACGTTTAACCACTAGTAAAACAGTCGTTTCTCGGCACTTAACATTAATATAAGGAAAAATTGAGCCTTTATCCCGTATTTAACCGTATAACTTGACTTATAAAGCATTAAAGGAACGTGGTTGACGATGACATTACTTACACAGAACACTGAAGAACCGGCTGAACGACCTACATCGTTCGTTGACTCTAGAGCGTTAGCCAGAACACCAAAACTAAACAGTGGCACCGTGGATGACAAGCGCGAAGAAATAGCTCTTTACTTCACCAACACGTTTGATACCTACACAGGCCTTTTTGATTGTTTGCGAGACGATACTGGTTTTTATCAAAAATCTATACCTTTGCGACACCCGCTTATTTTCTATCTTGGGCATACCGCAACTTTTTTCATCAACAAGCTTCTATTGGTAAAGCTGATACCCAACCGGATTAATCCGCACATGGAATCCATCTTTGCAGTGGGTGTTGATGAAATGAGCTGGGATGATTTGTCAGAAGAAAATTACGACTGGCCCAGCGTTGCTGCAGTAATGGATTACCGCGCTAAGGTGCGTGCCACGGTACTAGACTTAATTAACAGTTTGCACCTTGTCCTCCCCATTGACTGGGACAATACCTGGTGGCCCATCGTTATGGGTATTGAACACGAGCGTATTCACCTTGAAACGTCGTCAGTACTTATTCGCCAACATGAACTGGCCAAAGTAAAATCCTTGCCTCAATGGCCCGCTTGCACAGATACTGGCCAAGCTCCAACGAACAAACTGATCAACGTTGCCGCGGGCTCAGTTGATCTTGGAAAATCTTTTGATAGTGCCTTTTATGGCTGGGACAATGAATATGGCCACCACGAGGCAGAGGTTGCTGGGTTTAAAGCCAGCCAATACTTAGTCAGCAATCAGGAGTTTCTCGAGTTTGTTGAGGCCGGTGGTTATGAGCAGAATAGCTTCTGGAGCGAAGAAGGCTTAGCCTGGCGGCAGTATACTGAGGCGAAACACCCAGCATTCTGGCGCTGGCATAATGGCTGGCGTTTACGCTTGATGACCGAAGAAATTGATATGGCTTGGGACTGGCCCGCTGAAGTTAATTATCACGAAGCGAAGGCGTTTTGTGAATGGAAAACAGTAGAATCTGGCCAACAAATTCGCATGCCCACTGAAGACGAATGGTATCGTTTATGCTCACAGGCAGGCGTTGAAGAGCTGGGGGACAACACAGCCGATGCTAATTTGCATCTTGACCATTTCGCCTCGTGCTGTCCAGTAACGCGGCATCAGCACGGCAGTTGGTTTGACGTGGTGGGCAACGCTTGGCAATGGACTGAAACGCCCATTTATCCCTTTGACGACTTTAAAGTACACCCACTTTATGACGATTTCACCGCGCCTACGTTTGATGGTAAACACAACATTATCAAAGGCGGCTCTTGGATTTCAAGTGGTAACGAAACGAGGCTCAGCGCGCGCTATGCGTTTAGACGTCACTTTTTGCAGCATGCCGGATTTCGTTATATTGCCTCCAATGTTGAGGCGACGTCTCCGAAGGCTTACTACGAAAGTGATCGGCTTCTGTCAGAATATGCTGAGTTTCACTTTGGTGACAGCTCGTATGGCGTGGATAATTTTCCTAAAGCCTTAGCCGACATTGCACTTGAGGCCATTAAGGGCAAAGCCACCGGCAAAGCACTTGATTTAGGCTGTGCCTGTGGTCGGGCAAGTTTTGAATTGGCCCGTCAGTTCGAGGAAGTAGACGGCATTGATTTTTCAGCAAATTTTACCCGCTTAGCGGCTAAAATGGCTCAGCAAGGGGAAGTACGCTATGCCCGTGTCGAGGAAGGCGAATTAGTCAGCTACCATACTCGCACCCTGCAACAGTTAGGACTAGACGCCTACCCAGACCGTGTATCATTTCATCAAGGCGACGCCTGTAACCTTAAACCCCAATTTACGGGCTATGATCTAATACTGGCAGCTAATCTGATTGACCGACTCTACCAGCCAAGCCGTTTTCTGGCGGATATGGCGCAGCGTATCAATGACGGCGGCTTGCTTATCATTGCATCGCCTTATACGTGGCTAGAAGAGCATACTCCTAAGGAGGAATGGATAGGAGGTTTCAAAAAAGACGGCGAGAACTACAGCACACTAGATGGCTTGAAAGATCATCTATCAAGCCACTTTAAGCTAGTGGGGGAGCCTCGCAAAGTGCCCTTTGTTATTCGTGAAACTCAGCACAAGTTTCAACATACCTTGTCTGAACTTACAGTTTGGGAGCGCTTGCCGCGCTGATAAGCGTCTCAATCTCCTCAGCAATCACTGTGTGGTCTGCCAGTTGATCAAACCAATTGGTAGCCACAGTATCGCTTTGCAATCCGAGTAGCGTGCCCAGCACTACGCCGCGGTGCACGTTGTCACCGCCTAAATTAGTATTCACTCGCAGCGCTTGCCAAGGGTCATTTTGGTACTTACAGGCTAGATACAACACCACCGGCCAGGAATCGGAAATATAACATGCCCTTGAAAAAATCTGACCGACAACCTGACTGTCCGGCACATCATGTTTTAACAGACTCGCTAAATTAGTACTCGTTAAGCCCTTACTTGCTTCAAGTAAGAGCGTTTTTACGCCAGCTTCATCCGGCCCATCCATTAAACCGCACAGCAGTTGCACGTAGCGATCACATACCTGCATCAAAGATTCATCAGGATGGGTCAGGGCCAAGTGCGCTCGGCAGGTAAGTTGTATTTCTGCTTCGCTAGTGCCGTTCAGTCGTTCTGAAAAAACCAAAGGCGCTATTGTGACCAATGCACCAATAGATGCGGTGTCGTGAGTTATCACACCACAATTTTTAGGCTTGCGACCTTGTGCCAGGTTAGCAAAAAATCCTCGGTGGTAGGACTCTGCATAAGTATCGGGGTGAGCTGCTGGCTGGCTTGTCATAAAGTCAATGTAAGCATTAACAAATGTCTCTCGATCGTAACGTTGTGGCGAACTCACCAGAGTACGCATCAGTACTCGGGCACAGTGGGCGTTAAGTGTGTTTTCACCAGCTTGCATGCCTTGATGATAATGCACATTAGGTCTGTCCCAAAACTGCGCTTTATCTTTTAAAATAACGTCGCCTACCACTTGCGGCGACTGATCATTAGCTGGATGCCCCTTGGACGACCTATCAGCTGACTGCCGCCCGCCTTTACGTTTGGAGTGCAAGGACATGATGGATGAAGGGTGAAACTCAGGTGCGGCCTCAAAGCGCTGAATACCACCTGCAAAGGCACGTTCTATTTCCATTGGTTGGTAATACCAATGCACCGGCATGGCCAACGCATCAGCAACAAAGCTTGTTTTAAGCGCCGAAGTAACTCGAAGCGGCTGAGAAAATTTTTGATTCATAATAATGCCTCTACCACACAGTAAAAGTTTGCGCCTGCATTAGGTACCGCAGCCATAGACAGACTACCGGTAACCAATGAATAATCTTTACGATGTGAATATTGATTAAAAATTACGTGGTAACAATGGATACGTAGTTTTTACAAAACCAGACGTCTTTTCCGGCCATACGCTGCAGTGATTTCGCAACCATGATCTTGACCCTGCCAAATGCAAACGTCTTTTCGAGGATATAACAAATTATCTGCGGCGCTGCGCTTTGTACTGATATACTTAACTTCATTCCCATTGCTACTATACGGTGTGCCATTGTCTGTGACTACTCCCAACTTACCCCGTAGCCCCGGTTTTTTGCAGTCTCTTATCTGTTTTAGCGTGATTATTATCACGATCGCAGGAGGGCTTTTTGGTCTGGGGATCAGCCTGCATTCATTGATGTTTCTGTGTCTTTTATGGGTAGGGCTCAACGCTTTTAGCCTTGGTTATGGCTATACACACATTCGTGAATTGATGACTAGCGCCCTTACCAGAGCGATGCCTGCCATTTATATATTTATATTGATCGGTATGGTGATTGCTAGTTTTATGCACAGTGGCACCATCGCCACTCTTATTTATTATGGCCTTACCCTGCTAAGTCCGAGTTTGTTTTTGGCCGTCGGTTTATTATTGTGCGCTTTGATGTCGGTAGCGACCGGAACATCTTGGGGTACCGTCGGCACCTTAGGTGTGGTTTTTATGGGCATCGGTTCTGCCATGAATATTCCTCTGCCCTTAGTCGCCGGTATGATTGTCTGTGGCGCAACCTTCGGCGACAAAATGTCGCCGATTTCAGATACCACAAACCTCGCAGCTATGAGTGCTGGCACCAATCTCTACCGACATATTTACGCCATGCTGTTCACGACAACGCCCGCTTTTATCCTTACGTTTTTCATATTTTTAGTGGTTGGATTAAACTATGGTGAGCAAAATATAAACTTAACTGACGTGACGTCGATTCAAACGGCACTTACCCAGCATTACAGCCTTATGCCGCTGGTAACGTTATTACCACTCATTTTACTGGCTGTATTAAGTATTAGAAAAGTGCCCGCTGAAGTGACGATGTCATGCAGCATTATGCTCGCGGTGCTAATCGCGATGGTTTATCAAGGAGAAAATCCTATCTCCGTGCTTAATGCGCTGTGGGACAATACCCCTGAGTCAACTGGCATTGCCAGTTTAGATGCTTTGCTTGGTCGCGGCGGCATTAGCAGCATGAGCTGGACCTTACTGCTGGCGTTAATGGCTATCGCGCTAGGCGGCATTTTGCACGGAGCAGGATTTCTCACTGTACTACTAGCCGGGATCATTAAAAGAGTGCAGCGAACTGCCACCCTTATTGTCACGACTATTCTGTCTGGCTTTTTGGGTAACATTGCTATGGGCGAGGCTTATATTTCGATTATTCTAAGTTGCCAACTGTTCAAGCCCCAATATAAGCAACAAAATTTAGAGCCTGCCATACTTTCGCGCTCAGTTGAAGAAGGTGCCACTATGACCGCAGGCCTTATTCCGTGGACCACGGCCGGTGCTTTTTATACTGCCACTCTAGGGGTAGACGTACTTGACTTTGCACCCTATGCTTTTTTCAATTATCTCAATGCCGTTATTTCAGTAGCAATGGCTGCCCTTGGCATTGGTCTTCTCAAACCGAGAACCAAACCTGCTATAGCGTAAAGGATAGGACTATAGCTTAAAGGAAGTGTGGACCCCCTACTTATGGTTAAGCTACTACTAATGCCTTTTGCTGCGGGCGCTTTGCTTAGTGCCACCGGTTTGGTGAGGGGTGGTCGTCCAATTTTTCCCCACGAAATTGATACTACGGCTCTGGCGCGAGGGGATGCAGAGGTGGTTGTTAACAGTAAAAAGGCTGGCCGATAAAACACGCTGCATTTGATTAACGAGCAGAGCCACAAAAACTTCCCTGCGGCCGTTTGTAGCATCGGCAAAAAGGGCAAATCTTATCGGCGCCGGCAACTCAGGCAATTCATTAGACGTCAGGCGTAACTGAAAAGGTTTGTCCACTGATCAATAGTAATTAAACTCAATACCAAGATAACAGCAATGATTCAAACAATCACTTTCACCCTTCTCACCCCCGGATTCTAACAAAGCCATTTGGAGTCGGCTGTCGTGTCCCCTACTCAGAATCACCGCCCAAGACCGCGGGGGCCTCACAGAAAGTTGTTAGTATATAGTGCTGATGTTCCTCGACCGTCTTACTCAGCACATTTGCTATCTCCGGGATTTTAGAATTGTTCTCAAAAAACTTTAACATACCTTTATTTTTTTGCGTTCTAGGCATAATTTCGGGAGGCACCGGCAGCACGCTCATGCTCATGGTGGCCCAATATAAATCAGCGGCCGACAACGTATCGCCCACCAGAAACCGTGAACCGCGCCTCTCTTGAGCTTTTAGCCGTTTATCGATTAGGGAAATGGCCTCAGCGATCTTATCCGGCCCTCTTGAACTCCCGGCCTCACTGTAGCCATATTTTCGACCCAATGGGCTATCATTTAAGATCCTCATATTCCAAACAAGCCCATCCTCCGCCAAGACAACCGCGCAGAGTCCAAACATTTCCAACCGAAGCTCCAAATTGTCAGGGATCAAACTAGGGCTATCCGCAGCACCAATTTGCTCAGCTAACGCGAGCTGTTCTGTCCAAACATTTCTTGGCCGCTCGGCATCATGAAGCATTGTCGGTAGGCTCGTCTGGCTCGTTAAGTCAAATAGTCGAGCCTGCTTGTCTTCGCCCGTTTCCTGATCAACACCCATAAGCGGATGAACGACTCGAATGATCGGAATTTTTTTTACATAACAAATATTTTTTAACGCTTCCGCATACAGAGCTTGCACACCAGGAATGAACGTAATTCGAGTACCACGTGTCATCCCAGCGGCCTGCTCTAGGGTGATAAACTTTGGGCCTTGTTGCACTTCCGCTTTCATACTTCTACTCTCCTGGTTATCCCGGCGGCGTTAGTTTATAACCACCGCCTCCAATTTCGCTCAATCTCCTACAAGATTGCGGCTATAGCCGAGCGCACAATTTAGCATGAAAATGAAAGGGGTTGTTATCGGCCGAACACGATCGGATAAAACAAAATAAAAAGCTGCAGGAGATAGGTTTTATAAACCGCCTTTTCGAAGAATGTTCCTGTATCGTGATTGCCGATGATCATTCGAATTTAAGACACCGTGATGTGGTTAGCAAAAATGTGTCTGCAACAGAAATTCATAAAGACTCTTGACGATGCAAACCCCGCCATAAAGGGCAAAACATCGAGCAGGCAAACTGATAGCCGTAAATTAACAGCAGACTTGTTGTCACGACACCCATGGCGCCACCATGCAGCCGTCAGACCAAGCAAACACCGTCGGCGGATCTTTCGTTGCAGCGGTGACCCACTCAGTATCGCTCGAGTATCGCTCGAGTATCGGAGGCGGCCTTGTTCGGTGTATTCCAACCACTATTATCTATGGGAGTAGCGCCATGGCCACCCGAGTCGATTGCAAAAATGCGATCACCTCCGGCGACCCATCAATCAGGGAAAGCTCCCGCTTCCACCTGACAGTCAAAATCCCACAGATAGCTCCAAGTACGGTGATGAATAAGAACCATTCTGGCCCACGAAGTTGCAGAGCTCTTCTCCCAAACCGCAATGGAGTGACCACCTGACGTAATGGTGTGTTACGTTGCGGCAAAAACGTCGATGCTAACCGCTGGGATAATTAACCCATCTAGGAGCTTAGGGGAAACCGCAATAGCCCGTCATTGTGGTCCATAGCAGCAACCATAACTTCAGGATCCTAACCCAATTTATCCGCTGAGCAGTGAGTCATCGGTGTCTGTATCAACTCTAGAAAAGGGCTAATTGCCACTAAATAGCCAGAAGTTGATGCTATTCTCAACGACTTTGTGAAGAGCGTTGCAAAATCACCTATCCAACACCATGGAATCCTGATTCTTTGCTAAACTCACAGGTAGCAAATCAAATACCCAGATATGATTGGCTATTCAGTGGCCACATATCATTCGCGCAATTAATTTTTACCACGGAGATACACCAATGCGGCACCCCTTTCTAATTGCAAGTTTAGCCTGCGCACTTTCAAGCACAACGATGGCTGATACGATTGGCTTTGAAGTTGGCGCCTATGGCTGGCAGCAAAATTTTTCTGGTTCAGTCGCCTCCGACTCTATTGATGTCATCGATATAGAAAAAGATCTCGGCTATGATGATGAGACTAGCAATGTATTTTATGCCTTAGTTGAGCACCCTCTTCCTTTGATACCCAATGTCCGTATTCAAAAAACAGACCTAAACCTCAGCGCGACAGGCAGTACAGACTTAAACTTTGGCGGTATCACTTACACCGGTGCGGTTCGCTCCAGTATTGATCTCAGCCATACCGACTTCACCTTATACTACGAACTATTAGATAACTGGGTTTCTCTTGATGTTGGTTTAACTGCTCGCTACATTGCCGATGGCTCTGTAGAAATTACCGATATTCAAGCTGGCAGCCCAACTTTTGGAGAAAAAGCGAGCTTTGACGCTGACGGTGTCTTACCTCTACTTTATGTGTCAGCTCGCTTTGAATTGCCATTAACAGGCCTTTACGTTGGCGCTAACATTAATGGTTTGGGCGTCAATGATGACTCGGTCATCGACTACCGCATTAATGTTGGTTACGAAACAGCAATTGGCTTTGGTGTTGAGGCAGGCTTTCGCAGCTTTGAATTAGATTACGACGACGACGACGATAAGGCCGATCTAACTATTGATGGCGCTTATGCTGGAATTTTTTACCACTTCTAACGCTATAACACCGCTAGAAAAAAGGCCAGTCATCGAACTGGCCTTTTTTTATCAAACACCCTGTCCGACACAGCAAAGACTATGGCAAGACCGTGGAACAACCGCGAAGCGGTCATCGACTATCCATGAAATAGCCCGCAAACTTTAACGACAGGAGCTAGTCGACAGCAACCGGGGCGACGTCTTCGGCTTCGTGCTTAGAAGCAAGCGCTAAGTACATGCTTGGCAGGACGACCAAAGTGAAGAACGTTCCCAACAACATACCCGCTACCAATATAATACCAATGCTATTGCGCGCTTCAGCACCAGCACCCGAGACCAGCACTAAAGGAAAATGACCAATCACTGTTGCGCCGGTGGTCATCAGTACGGGTCTTAGTCGCACGCTAGCTCCCTGAAGAATAGCGTCGAATTTCGTTAGGCCCTGTCGCTGTAAATGATTGGCAAATTCAACAATCAAAATACCGTTCTTCGTAACCAGACCAATCAGAGTAATCAGCCCTATTTGAGAATAGATATTAAGTGTAGTCCAACCCAGAAAAGTGAACATGAGTGCCCCAGCCAATGCTAACGGTACTGAGCCAAGCAATACAACTAACGGATCTCTAAAGCGGTTAAATAACACCACCAACACCAAAAATACAAACGCCAGCGACATGCCCAAGGCACCAAAAAGCGTGTTTCCCTCTTGCCGGATCTGCCGAGACTCACCGGCATAGTCGACGATGTACCCCGACGGCAAAATTTCTTCCGCCGCGGCCTCAATGGCACTGAGTCCCTGTTCTTTTGTGTAGGCAGGGATCATACCGGCGAATAGCGTGAAGGAGTTTCGCTGCTGAAATTTCGTCAGCACCCTAGGACCCACTTTTTCGACGAGCGTTGCCAGTGATGAAAAAGGAACCAGCTCACCCGCTGGCGTCTGTATTTTTAGATCTTGCAGCGCATAAATATCCAGCCGGTCTGAACCTTCTAGCATCGGGATGACTCTATAAGCTTTGCCGTCGAGATCGAAACGGTTAACGTAATTCCCTGAAAGATAGGTCGATAGTTGCTGGCTAACTCCCGACACCGTTAACGTAATTCCCTGAAAGATAGGTCGATAATTGCTGGCTAACGCCCGACACCGTCAACCCTACATCTGCGATTCTATCGCGATTTAATTCGAAATGAGCCTGAGGAAAGTCAATTTTAAGGTTGGTATCCGCGAACAGAAATAGATTACTTGCATAGGCGGCGGCTAGCAGTTTTTCTGCATAAGGCTGCATTTCCTCTGCACTGGCAGCAGCGGTGACCACCAGCTCAACAGAGTATTGACCAGCACTAGGCAGTGATGGGCTGGAATTTGGAAAAGCCTGAAGACCAGGAACTTTCGACAAACGACCAAATGTTTCCGCCATCATATCGAGTGTGGTGAAGTCGCGCTCACTGGGGTCAACAAACTGTTGCCCGCCAATAGCAACCGCAGGGTTAACGATCTGCCACATATAGGTAGCACTCGGCAGATTACTCATGACGTCAACGACATCAAACATGTGCTCATGAGTATATTCTAGGGATGCTTCCGGTGGCGGTGTAGAGATGACAAAAATTTCATTCTGATCCTCAATAGGTGCCAGTTCCTGTTGCGACATTAACAGAAAAGGAACAGACAATAGTGAGAAGACGATAGCAAAACCCAGCAACTGTGGCGTCCAACCGAGGCTGTGACTTAGAAATGCCTCATAGCGTCTTTGCAAGCTACTAAAACGTGCATTAACCCATCGTGTCATAGCACCTTCTTGTCCCTTAGCAGGACTTGCATAGGCGCTCATGATCGGCGACAAAGTCAGTGCGATCATCCCCGAGATTAAAACAGCAACCGCCAGCGTAAAAGCGAATTCCTTAATCAACACCCCCGTCAGACCCGATAAAAATCCGATGGGGACATAGACCGCCGCAAGCGTAATCGACATACCAATAATTGGTGTTAACAATTGACGCGAGCTCGTCAGTGCAGCCTGCTTGCGACTCATACCTTCGCGCATCAAGCGTGATACGTTTTCCACCACCACGATAGCGTCGTCAACAACTAGACCGACCGACAAAACAATGGCGAGTATAGTCAGTAGATTAAAAGAAAAACCCATCGCCATCATCAACGCCATGGCGCCCAGCAATGAGATAGGTATGGTGATTAGTGGCACTAAGGCGCTGCGCAGTGACCCCATGAACAGTAAAACGACGATACCCACCAACAGGACCGTTTCTGCTAGCGTGATAAATATCTCGCGGATGGCGTCGCGCATGTAGACGGTGCCGTCGAAACCTATGTCAATATGCATGCCGTCAGGCAGTGTGGCATTAATCTCATCAAGCACGGTGTAAAGCTCGTTGCCAATTTCAATTTCATTCGCGCCGGGTAAACCATAAACGGCGAGAAATAAGTTGTCACGCTGACTAAGTCGCGCTATCTGACTCCCTTCAACCTCGCCTAACTCGATTCTGGCAACTTCACCGAGCCTTACAATCGCACCATCAATATTAACAATCACTAACTGCTCAAAGTCTTCTTGGGTTTTGAGCGTCGCGCTGGTCTGTAGATCAATTCGCTGCTGCTGGTTTTCAATTCTGCCAATGGGCGCGATGACATTGTTTGCCATCAACGCTAGACGGATTTGCTCCGCGCTGACGCCTAAATAGTTTAGCCGCGAGGGATCTAACCAGATGCGCATTGCTGGATCGCGTCCACCGGCAATCCGCACGCGTTGAACATCAGGTATTGATGACAAGATGGGGACTACGTTGCGGATCATGTAGTCTGCTGTCTCTGAACGTGACCGTCCTTCCATCACCACATCGAGGTAAAA
>Ga0206127_1002285_pt1 | contig 19252 bp, 12 predicted proteins | sample Helgoland_Spring_6_FD_148646 | JGI IMG/M metagenome (GOLD analysis project Ga0206127, IMG submission 148646) | Pelagic subsurface seawater microbial communities from Kabeltonne, Helgoland, North Sea - Helgoland_Spring_Bloom_20160419_1 | ecosystem: Environmental > Aquatic > Marine > Epipelagic ...
ATGCTGCCCCAGAGCTTGTTGCCTGCTGACTAATTTTTTTCTAATTAAGGGCTGGGCCGAAATTTGACTCACAATTTCATTAATTTCTGGAAGCCTGATTTGATGATCCATGATTTGACCATTTAACAAAATCTCTGAAGCCTTCAGGACCTTATTGAAACGGAAAGAGATTAAAATCTTATCTAATGAATCAATCACTTTTTCTTCGTCTTCAAAATCAATTTGATAATCTATGAAATGGCGAGCAACACATCGGTACATCGCACCCGAATCAATATAGGTATAGCCCAAAGCACTGGCTACCTCTTTGGCAGTTGAACTTTTTCCTGTCCCTGAAAAACCATCGATCGCTATGACAATATCTCCCATCAGCAATCCTTGACAGGGCAGTTAGATTTGCCTGGCTTCATTTTGCCTTTGTAGCGCTGTTGACCCGGATTGTTTTTACAACTCTCCAAAGGAGCTACAACCCATATTAACAGCAAAAAGGTGGCCAGATAAAAACCATATTTTTTTAAAGAATATCTCATTAAAAACTATTTACCTGCATTTCTCGATTTACTTTTTTAATGAGTCCTTGTAAAACATTGCCTGGACCTGACTCATAAAAAGAAGTCGCTCCATCTTTAATCATCTGTTCTACACATTGGGTCCATTTTACTGGAGAAGTCAATTGCGCTATGAGGTTAGACTTAATCTCTAAAACATTTGTGTTGCCTCTCGCATCCACGTTTTGATAAATCGGACATCTTGGAAGCTTAAATTCAGTAGCTACAATGGCTTTTGCCAACTCATTACGAGCCGGTTCCATTAAAGGTGAATGAAACGCTCCGCTAACCGGAAGAGGTAATACCCGCTTGGCACCCGCCGCTTTCATACCTTCACAAGCTAAATTAACTGCGGCTATTTGACCCGAAATCACCAATTGACCCAGACAATTGTAATTGGCTGCAACCACAACGCCTTCAGTTTCAGCACAAATCTCTTCGACTTTCTCATCGGCAAGTCCAATAATTGCGGCCATCGTTGATGGTTCTTGTTCACAGGCCTTTTGCATGGCTAATGATCGTTGCGCGACCAATTTCAATCCATCCTCAAAATCAAGCACCCCATTTGCCACCAAGGCTGAAAATTCTCCTAATGAATGACCTGCGGTCATTTCTGGTGAAAAATCGTCCTTGCTCAACGCATTGATAATACTATGTAAAAATACAGCTGGCTGAGTTACTTTAGTTTGTTTTAAATCTTCTGCTGTCCCCTCAAACATGATTTGGGTAATCTCAAAGCCCAGTATTTCATTGGCTTGTAAAAAATATCTTTTTGCTGTGGGGCTTGTCGCAAACAATTCTTTGCCCATTCCAGAATACTGTGCCCCTTGTCCGGGAAATACAAATGCACGCATAGGTTATCTTTTAACTTTAATTTGGTGCAAATCTAGCAAGGATGGATTAATCCAAAAACCTTTGTGCAAGTTCTGGAGTCGGTAATTTGCATTTTTTCTGCCGCCCAAACCATAAATATCTGTTTTTTGCAATCAAATCATAAAAGTAATCAGTAATAACAGAAGGTAAAAAACCAAAAACATAAATCCATCTCCATTTCCATGAAAAGGACTCGGCAATTTTAAATACTGCGGTACTCTTTTGAAACACTTGATGGTCCACAAACAAGTAAAGAGTATTCATCTCCAAGCTCACTGCAGGTAGATTGTTTCTTAATAATATTTTATGAGCAAACTGAGATTGCAAGGATGCAAATTTATAATGGTTGAGTTCGTCTTGATCAATGATAAAGTTCACTGCCCCGATGCAAAGATTACATACTCCGTCGAACAACAAGACCGGCGGATCTATTTTAGTAGTTGAATCCATCCTTTATACGTCTTTTTCTGTTGGCCACCCGGCAATACATCAAAGGTTACTTCTGAGACATAAAAATATACGCCTGCGGCCAGCGGTGAGCCCGCGTTGTTTTTCCCATTCCAATGGATAAATATCGAAGGCTCTTTTTCGAACTGAAGGTCAAAAATTTCTTTGCCTGTTCGATCGTAAACCTTAAAGGAGACTGTTAATATGAAGCGAGGACAATTAGAGTTTTCGAAACCTAAATCCGATCTTCCCGTATTGTAGAGCGGCGTAAAGGTATCATTGAAACCATCGCCATTGGGGGAAAAAGCATTGGGCAGATTAAACTGAGGACAATTGTCGATGCAACTCGTATTTGAAAAATCGCTTTCATTCAATGACCGATCTACCGCCGTGATACGATAACAACCTTTAAAAGAATTTAATATTAGATGCTGATAGCTAGTTTCTAGCGTACTATCGAGCAAATAAAAATCTTGGTCCAAGCCCGTAGGACTGAAATAAACTCGAAAATAAATCACATCATCATCGCATTGTGTGCTCTCATTCACTACCCATGAAATCATATTTTCATAAGTCACCTCCAAACAATCAGCCGTATCATCGCCAGACACGCAATCATAAAGATTAGATACTGAAACTCCCAAGGGAGCACAAGGGGCTATGTTGTCATTGGGCTGTGCACATACAACTTGTGAATTATTGACCAAAGGAGCAGGTAATATCGGATTGTCATATCCCCCATAAGTAGTAAGGGCATAGCAATAAATCAATTCATCATCCAGTAACGTATTGTTGAAACGACCGTCATCCAAATACTCAAATCCATTTTCTGATATTTTAACCGAGTCTATTAGGACCATTAAATCAGGATCACTCGTATTCACACGGTCTCGGTAAACGTAATGATAAGGATAGGCCAAAATATTGTTTGACCAAGGGACATTCGCTTGCCATGAAAGCTCAACAGCACTCAAAAGAGGCTTTGCATTTAATTTGACCGAAGAAGCCACCGCAGAAGAATCTACAAATACATTATTGGCATCAAACAAGGCAATCCGATATGCATAGGCGTAGCCTACAGTATTGAGATCCAGCTGATCAACAAACAAAGTATCTGATATTTTTTCAGCAACCAATACTTCATCTTTTAAGTAAAATCCTGCAGCTCTATAAAGCGAATACGTATAGGGTGAGGGAAACGTTGCTGCATCAATCTCATAGGGCGGTGTCCAATCTATTTTAATCCGCCCATCTTCAGAAGTTTCCAGTACATCGACATGGGTAATTACCGGTGCATCCGTCTCTAGTGTCAAACATACTTCCTCAGAGACATAACTGGTCCCACGACCCGGGTTTGGGAATTGCGCTACAATTCGATAGCAATAGTTGGCTCCCGGAGCCAGCCTTTCATCAATGAATATCGTTTCTGAGGCAGGTATTTTTGCTATTAAACCATAGCCGGAATAAAGAGGCATGCCTACTTCGCAATCATCTATTCTTAAATCAAAATCTCCCACACGCCTCCAAATTTCTATTTCATTGGCATTACTACAGACATAATTATCCCAAGCAAGTTCAATTGCCCTTCCCGATTCAGGCACTAGAGCCAAGCCTTGTGGGGCAGGCCCCACTATGGTGATTTCCCAAGTACCGAACTCGGTCAACGTCGGACCTACTTTAATCATATTCTCGATCGGATTATCTGCCACTTTGAATTGCACTTCATAGGCTCTTTCTCTGATATGGCCACAAAAAGTATCCCATTCAAAATTTAATTTTCCTGGCGTGTCTTGAAAGGTGGCAGGAGGAGAATTGGGACTTCCATAGGTTGCCGGTGAGTTGATTTCAAATGGTCCCCCAAAAGCTTCTATTTTCACCTGATGTCCATCTGGGTCTATCCCCACTATGGTCTGCAGCACCTGATCTCCCGCCGTCACACAAATAGGATCTGGGATTTCTAATTTAGGTTTTTCATTATCTCCCTCATAAACAATGATCTGCATGTCCCTCGTTACATAACCCAAACGATACCATTTCCCCCCTATCTGCCTCCACTCCTCAATCCTAAAAGCAACATTATATTCTGCACATTCAGATACTCCATTTGGACAATCTGATGATTCTAAATTAAAAATATCTCCTGGAGCATCCCAAATAAGATCCCCGTAAGCCGCATCTAAATCCAAAGTAGGAGATGTTAAATTTTCACTGCCTTGACCAAAATTGGTATAAAAATCAGGATGATTCAGCGGTCTGTAAAGGACCACTTCTGAGTTTTTTTCCATTTTGGGGATCACCAAATAATAGGCAAGACTGTCTCCATCAATATCAAAAGCTCCTGCATTGTGAATGAATCGAGCACCGGGAATCCCTTCATCAATCGGAGGAACGGTCAATACAGGCGTGTTATTCACTCCGAAAAAAGGATCTATAATGATGAGCGTTTCGGTATAAAATGGAGTATTTAGAGAATTTTCCATATTGGAAATTCCTCCATTTCTGTTATCCTCGGAATAACTCACAATGTAGCTGTTGGGCGCTTGATACGTATGAACCAACGTAAACTCTGCACGCACAATATTGGCCGTTATTTGGGTTTCTAACACGTCAAAATCTCCTGAAATTACTGTACCATCGCCAAAATCAAAGTCGCCTCCGCCAAAATCAATACCTGTATCGGTATCCCTATATCCTATGAAAGTAAACTCATATTCGAAAGTCAAATTACTGATCCTTCGGGCGATCACTTCTCCCGCTCTGATGTGCGAGGCATTGATCTCTTCAAAGTAAAAAAAATGTATTAAAAAAAAAGCTACTAGAAATTTAATGAAATTCATAGTTGTTTAATGTAAATTCTGTCATTTACTCTAAAATAAACGCCTTTAAGTAATCAAATTATCATAAATCTAATCTCAATACCATAGTCATCGAAATGAAAATGTTTTTCCCCACGATACTCATGCACAAGAATAAGGCCAAAAACGATATAATTAAATTGAAAAAAGGCGAAAATATAATTTTATCTGCAATTATCTGGTAAAGTGAAATCAAATTAGCTTAGATCATTGGAAGAGAACCAATCTAAACATAACTTTGATTTTAACGTGATCAACCCTAAAAATTAAATGAGCACAATGAGTTTTTTATCGAGTTCAATTGGAAAAAAAGTGGCCATGTCACTATCTGCCTTTTTCCTTATCTCTTTTCTGCTTTTACACGTGGCCATCAATTTGTTATCAGTGGTAAGTGCAGAAATGTACAATGAAGCTTCGCACTTTATGGGTACCAACCCCATTATACAGTTTGTTATGCAGCCGATTCTCATCTTCGGCGTTTTATTCCATTTCACCATGGGATTTGTGCTCGAATTTCAAAATAAGAGTGCCAGACCTATCAAATATGAAATGAAAAAGGAAAAAGGAAATTCAAGTTGGCTTTCTAGAAATATGATCTATTCAGGACTAGTCATTTTGGCTTTCTTGGGACTACATTTTTATGACTTTTGGATTCCTGAAATCAAATATAAATATATTGAATTTCAAGCCCCAGACGAACATAGATACTTTAAGGAGTTGGTACATAAATTTGAAGATCCAATGCGGGTTGGTTTCTATGCTATCTCTTTCATTTTATTGATGATGCATTTATTGCATGGTTTTCAATCAGCATTTCAATCTTTGGGTGTCAACAATAAGTTTACTCCCGGCATTAAAAAGATGGCTTGGGCTTTTTCAGTGGCAGTCCCACTGGCTTTTGTATTTATTGCACTTTTCCATCACTTAAAACATTACATCCAAATGCTCAATAATCATATATAACGCTGATTTTTGAACCAAAACACATTAAGTAATACTGACATGAAAATAGGAGCAAATTTTCCTGCGAAAACACCAGAGGGTCCTATTGAGGACAAATGGACTTCATATAAGAACAAAATAGATCTGGTCAACCCAGCCAATAAACGGCTTATAGATATTATTGTAGTCGGTACAGGATTGGCCGGGGGTTCAGCCGCAGCCTCTTTAGCCGAATTAGGTTATAATGTCAAAGCCTTTTGTTTTCAAGATTCTCCACGAAGGGCACATTCTATCGCCGCACAGGGCGGTATTAATGCCTCAAAAAATTATATGGGAGACGGTGACTCAGATTATCGCCTGTTCTACGATACGGTCAAGGGGGGTGATTACAGGGCCAGAGAAGAAAATGTATATCGTTTAGCAGAAGTATCCGGCAATATCATTGATCAGTGTGTTGCACAGGGTGTCCCTTTTGCCAGAGATTATGGGGGTTTGTTGGATAATCGTTCTTTTGGTGGCGTTTTGGTCTCTCGAACTTTTTATGCCAAAGGTCAAACCGGTCAACAATTGCTATTGGGTGCCTATTCGGCAATGAACAGACAGATAGCGAGGGGTAAAATAAAGATGTACAACCGTCACGAGATGATGGATTTGGTAATAATAGATGGTAAAGCAAGGGGAATCATTGCCAAAAACTTGATCACAGGTGAACTTGAAAGACACTCGGCTCATGCCGTAGTGATCGCCTCAGGAGGTTATGGTAATGTCTTCTATTTATCCACCAATGCTATGGGTAGTAATGTTTCGGCAGCCTGGAAAATTCATAGAAAAGGCGCTTGGTTTGCCAATCCTTGCTTCACTCAAATACACCCTACTTGTATCCCGGTATCCGGAGATCACCAGTCGAAGTTGACTTTGATGTCAGAATCTTTAAGAAATGATGGACGAATTTGGGTACCTGCAAAGAAAAAAGATGTAAAGGCAATTCGATCAGGAACACTGAGGCCAACGGCAATCGCAGAGGTAGATAGAGATTATTTTTTAGAACGTCGCTATCCGGCCTTCGGTAATCTTGTGCCGAGAGATGTGGCCTCAAGAGCTGCCAAAGAAAGATGTGATGCTGGGTTTGGTGTAAATGCTACCGGCGAAGCGGTCTATTTAGATTTTGCTGCGGCCGTGACAAGATATGGAAAAGAAAAAGCTTTGGTTACGCACCAAGATGCAACCAACGAAGCCCTAATTCTTAAATTGGGGAGAGAAATTATTGCTACTAAATATGGCAACCTTTTCCAAATGTACGAAAAAATAGTTGATGAAAATCCTTATGAAACCCCTATGATGATTTATCCTGCGGTGCACTACACAATGGGCGGCGTCTGGGTTGACTATGATTTGATGACTACTATTCCTGGTTGCTACGCGATTGGAGAAGCCAACTTTTCCGAACATGGCGCCAATCGCCTTGGTGCCTCAGCATTGATGCAAGGTTTAGCGGATGGCTATTTTGTTCTTCCTTATACCATTGGCAATTATCTCGCCAAGGATATTCGTACTGGAGCCATTTCTATTGATACACCAGAATTTGCCGCTGCTGAAAAGGGCGTACAAGAGCAACTTGAACGTTTCATCAATAACAAAGGCTCGAAACCCGTTGATTATTTTCACAAAAAACTGGGTAAAATCATGTGGGATAAAGTAGGTATGTCCAGAAATGGAAAAGATCTCAAAGAAGCTGTCGAAGAAATTCAAGCCATCAGAGATGAGTTTTACAAGGAAGTAAAAGTGCCCGGAGATCTAGAGGGTTTTAATGAGGAATTAGCAAAAGCGGGTAGGGTTGCAGACTTTTTGGAATTAGGAGAACTTTTTGCAAAAGATGCGCTCAATAGGAAAGAATCTTGTGGGGGTCATTTCAGAGAAGAACATCAAACACCAGAAGGAGAAGCCAAAAGAGACAAAGCTTTTCAGTATGTGGCTGCTTGGGAGCATAATGGCGCTCCGAAAGATGCGAATCTTCACAAAGAAATGCTTAATTATAAATATATTGAAGTGAAAGAAAGAAGTTACAAGTAAGAGCTAGTAAAATTCATAGGAGATGGACTTAAAACTAAAAATATGGAGGCAAAAAAATGCCGCTGCAAAAGGTAAAATTGTTGATTACGATATCAGTGAGGTCTCCTCCGATATGTCATTCTTAGAAATGCTTGATGTACTGAATAGAGAGCTTACCGAGAAAGGTGATGAGCCTGTGAGTTTTGATCATGACTGTAGAGAGGGTATCTGTGGATCTTGTTCCCTCCAGATCAACGGCCGTCCCCATGGTCCCGATGGAGGTACCACTACTTGCCAACTTCACATGAGAAAATTCAAAGATGGAGACAGTATTGTCATTGAACCCTTTCGCGCCAAAGCATTTCCGATCGTTAAAGATTTGATCATAGATCGATCAGCCTTTGATCGTTTACAACATGCTGGTGCTTTTATCTCCGTAAACACTTCTGGAAATACACAAGACGCAAATGCGACTCCCATCAATAAAGGGAATGCAGATCACGCTTTTGATGCTGCCTCCTGTATTGGCTGCGGAGCCTGCGTCGCGGCATGCAAAAATGCTTCAGCCATGCTTTTTGTTGCTGCAAAAGTTTCACAATATGCCTTATTGCCTCAAGGCCAAGTAGAACGTGAAATGCGCGTAACAGACATGGTTTCTCAAATGGATGAAGAAGGATTTGGGGCCTGTACCAATACAGGTGCTTGTGAAGCTGAATGTCCCAAAGGCATCAGTATCACTAATATTGCTCGGATGAATCGTGAATTCATTGGGTCCAATTTAAAATCTTAATGGCCAATAGTTACTCAAAAAAAAACTTGGTACAGACGCAATTTTTTTTTGTTCCCTGACCTTTGACGGATTTTAAGCTTTAATTGAATACTTTTCTTGTCGGATGCATATGAAAAACTTGGTTATCGTATTTGGAGCCTTATTTTTATTTATTTCGGGCTACTTTATATGGCCCATTTGGAATAAAGAAAGTTCTGCCGAATTATGGGACTTTGTTCCAGAAAATCCAGGGCTTGTCTACGAAAGTAATGATCTGGGTGGGACACTTCTCAGATTAAAAGACCTTGAGTCATTCCAATCACTTATCCGTACCCCTAGCTTGGGAAAGCTTTCTGATCACATCGCAAAAATAGAGCGATTGACAGGGTTAAACTCGTTTTACTCTTTTCTTGATAAAACTTCTGGAATCATTAGTCTTCACAATACCGGCAAAAATGAATTTGACTTTCTTTACTTAGTCGTAATGAATGACTTGGACACTACTGATGTTGTATCAAAATTGATCACTCCTCTTGTTTCTAAGAAAATAGAAAAGCAACCTCGAACTTATTTAGGTTTCGAATTGAATGAAGTTTCCTTATCTTTTACAGCTGGTCAATTAACTTATCTAATTTATGATCATTATTTCATTGCCAGCTTTACTCCCTATCTTGTGGAGGATGCCATAAGAACCTTCGAAGATGAAAATTATAAGTCCTTTAGAGATGTCTTTGCTGAACATCACCAAATAACAAAAATCAAACAAGATGAAGGGAATGTCTACCTTAATTATAAGAATTTCCTTAAGGGTTCTCAGGCCATTGCCGCAAACGATCTCGATAAAAAGTTTTTAACCTCTGCTGTTTTAGATCTCAATATCGAAAACGACCACATCAGTTTAAGTGGCTTTTCGTTTGCCGATAGTAGCACAACCTTACAAATGATCAAAGGCATCACCGGTGCGCCATTAGATATGTCAGATGTTATCAGCAATGGTACTTCGATCCTTCAACATTTTAGTTTTCAAGATCCTTATTTGTGGAGAGATCAACAAAAAAATGTGGATCTCCATGATCAAAAAAAGTCCCATTCTGACCTATCTGTAATACCTCGGGATGCTCTGAAATTTTTGGATCAAGAAATAAGTCGTGCCATCCAAATCAGAAATGGACAGAAAGTTCCTATCCTTGTCATCGAATGTAAAAATAGTGAGGGTCTCATTAACTATTTAGATGCGATAGCCAAACAAATACCTAACCAACGCTCAGATCACTTTTTTATTGAACAGTACAATCAACATATCATTCGTCAACTTCCTGTTAAAAATCTGGCTGCTTTATTATTTGGAGATATCGCAAAAGATCTCCCTGAAGGCTATTATAGTTCATTTGAAAACTATGTATTGATGAGTCCAAATCTTCCCGTGTTAAAAGAATTTTTATCCGATATTTTAAATGAAAACACTTGGGGCAAAACCTTAAGTGAGAAAAAGTTTCTTAAAAAAATCAACAAGGCTTCTCCCCATACTATTATTGTCAACGGCGCAGAATCTTGGGACCATTTATATCCTGCAATGCAGCCAAAATGGCAAAATGATTTTATGATGTCTGAAATGGTTTTCAAAAGTTTTGGGCATCTTGCCATCCAATTTTCAAGTATTGGTGATAAATATTTTACGAGTATTTTTATTGAAAAGAATAGCCCATCTTCAGAAAAAAACAGCCCATTAATAAAAACAAATACAGTTAAATTTGATCATCACTTGATTTCAAAGCCTTATTTAGTCACTGACCATAGAAATGGAAATAATGAAATAATTGTTCAAGACAATAAAAAAGTAATTTATCATGTTGATGCAGATTTTCAAATAGGCTGGCAACGCCCTCTTTTCCTACCCATAGTAGGTACGATCCATCAAATAGACTTTTATAAAAACAAAAAGCTACAATATGCCTTCATAACCAATGATTCTCTCTATGTTATAGATAGAAAAGGCCAAAATGTAGCAGACTTTCCGAAATACTTAGCACCGCATCTTGAAAGTTTAGAAATCGTAGATTACGATCAAAAAAGAAACTATCGGTTTTCAATTACCACAGAGCAGGGCGATGCCTTCCTCACGAATAAGTCTGGAACTCCTCTGGAAGGATGGAATCCTTATCATTTTGAAAAGGATATTATTGGATCCATGCGTCATTTCAGGATCGGTGGCACAGATGTGTTTACGGTTGTACTAGCCAATGGTGAAATCTTTTTACTCAGCAGACGGGCTAAGGTTTATAAAGGATTCCCCCTAAAATTAAATCTCAATACAGAAAGTGACTACCACCTACGCATTGGGAGTAATTTCAAATCATCTCATTGGACCCTGCTCACTGAAAATGGCACCCTTTTTCAGATGAATCTTAAGGGCGAAATCCTCCACAAAAAACAATTATATAAACCAGCAACTGATACCCAATTTACCCTTATTAAAGACTCAAAAAATAAAAAATATGTGATCGCTAAAGCGACTAGCGATAAGATCACTTTAGTCAATGATCAAGACGAAATCTACTTTGAGAAAAATCACCCTCTTGATAAAAAAATACTGATTCAACTTTTCAATAACGATAATCAAGGTGATTATATCGTTTTTAATCATATCGAAGATCGATACATGCGCCTCTTTGATTTAAAGGGAGATTTACTCTCCCTTTCCCCTCTCCAAAACTCAAATCCCATCGAAATGCATAACCTAGGTAAATCTACCCCAAAAGAAATCTATCTCATCAATGGAAAAACACTCCACGCATATATCAAGCCTTAACGAATATCATAGGGTATAGAAACGCCGTCAAACTGGATCATTGCCAACTAGAATAGCCGCCTAGCAGTCAATGATATAAACACTCTATTTTAAAGATGAAACCAGCAGGCCAGCTCGCCTCAACAATGCGTCTACAGTAGGTTCAGATCCCCTAAACTTCTTATACAGCTCCATCGGGCGTTGGGTTCCACCTTGACTCAAAATACAATTCTTAAAGGCTTCAGCTGTCTTAAAGTCAAAAATACCTTCTTCCTTAAAGCACTCGAAAGCATCAGCATCCAGTACCTCTGCCCATTTATAACTGTAATAGCCTGAAGCATATCCCCCAGCAAAAATATGGGAAAATTGAACGCTCATGTTCGTATTTGGAATATCAGGGAAAAGATTGGTTGGTGCTAAAATATCTTTTTCTAACTCCTCAATAGAATCGATGTTCTGAGCAACTGCATAGTTTTGATTGTGGAGTGATAAGTCTAAAATCGCAAAGCTCAACTGTCTCATCGTTGCATATGCCTCATGAAAAGTGGTGGCGGACTTAATCCGATCAATATACGCTGAAGGAATAACCTCTCCGGTTTCATAATGATGGGCAAAGAGACGCAAACATTCTTGTTCATAACACCAATTTTCCAATATTTGAGAAGGTAATTCCACAAAATCCCATGGCACACTAGTTCCAGATAAACTCTTGTACGTAGTATTCGCGAGCATTCCATGTAAAGCATGCCCAAACTCATGAAATAAAGTTTTAACCTCGTCAAATTTTAAAAGGGAAGGACGGTTATCGGCAGAAGGTGTAAAATTACAAACAATACTGACCTGTGGAATTGTTCGTTGGCCATTTACTTTTTTCTGGCCTCGATAAGAAGTCATCCAAGCACCTGGACGTTTTCCTGACCTTGGAAAATAATCTGCTAGAAAAATAGCCTTTAATTCTTGATCTTCCCAAACTTCGTAAGCCTTGACCTCTTCATGATAAACAGGAATTTGAGCATTGGGCTTAAAAGTCAATCCAAATAATTTCTCAGCCGTTTTAAAAACTCCATCAATCACCTTTTCAAGCTTAAAGTAAGGTTTGAGTAACTCATCATCAAAATTGAATTTATTTTTCTTTAACTTCTCTGCATAATAGGCCCAATCCCAACGCTCTAGTTCATGGTCAATACCAAGAGTACCCATAAAAGTCTTTACTTCACCGACTTCTTCAATAGCCTTCTCTTTTGATTTTAACAATAAATCATCTAAAAAGTCCTGTACCCTTGTCGGGTTTTCTGCCATTCGCTCTTCGAGAACATAACTAGAATAATTCTGATAGCCTAAAAGTTCCGCCATCTCAGCTCTGAGCTTTACAATATTCAAAACCAAATCTCTATTATCATTGGCTCCTTCTTTAAATGCCTTTTGCATATAGGCAATAAACAATTGCTTACGTAACCCTCGATCATCTGCATTTTCCATAAAAGGAATGAACGAGGGCGCTTGTAAAGTAAATATCCAATTATCTGGCCGATCTGTTTCAATGGCCAGCCCCTTCGCCCGATCTATCAAATCTTGAGGCAAACCCGAAAGGTCTTCTTCATTGTTGAGAACCAATTCATAATTATTAGTTTCCGCCAACACATTCTCACCAAATTTAAGCTCCAAACTTGACAGCATTACCGTAATCTCTTTATATCTATTTTGACTCTTTGGATCGAGTCCTGCCCCATTTCGCGCAAAGGATTTATATGTTTTTTCCAAAAGCATGCGCTCCTCTGCTGAACGGGATTCATTTAAATTATAAACATATTTTATCCGTTCAAATAGTTTTTTATTCAGTTTCACCTCGTTGTTAAAAGAAGTAAGCAAAGGCGACACCTCCTGTGCTATCTTTTGTATTTCATCGGAAGTTTCCGCAGAATTTAAATTGAACAGTACATTGGAAACCTGATCTAAAAGCACTCCTGATTCCTCAAGTGCCTCAATTGTATTTTCAAACGTAGGTAAATCCAAATGCTCAGTAATTTCTGTAATTTCAATTCTTGCTTCAAGGATACCTTGCTCAATGGCGGGTAGATAATGGCTGTTTTTTATTAAATTAAAAGGTGCCATTTGAAAAGGAGTTTCAAAGGGGCTAAAAAAAGGATTTGACTGAGTCATTTTTGCTAAGTTTGTATAGCAAATTTATAAAGGTAACAGCACAGGTACTCTCTTAAATCATAATTAGATGAAAAAAATATTTCTTATTTTGTTTTTTGGCTTTATGATCATTGGGATTGGACAATCACAGTCCTTGACAGAAGACACTGTAATGTTTGATTTAAGTACACCCTATCAAACCATTAAATCTTTTAATTTTTATTCTCAATCAGCTCATTTTAATCACTCACTAATCAAAAAATGTGCCGAATTAGCAAGTAATGATTCGACAGATTTTCCCAAAAAATTGATTCAACTGATCAAAGGCGAAGGTATCTCCATAAAATTGGAGGAAATTTCAAAAGATCCCAATTACATAGACAGTACCACCCAACTTCAGATTTATAAACTCAATGAAAATTATCCTTTATTGTACCTAAAGAAAATAAATGGTCTTTGGATTTTTCCAAAAGAAAGTGTCGCAAATGTGCTTCAACTCCATGAGAAACTTTTTGCCTTTGGCGGAGATATCCTACTTGAAATAATGGATTCTTCTCATGCCAATCAATATTTTGGATTAACCGTAAATCAATATTTAGCTGGATTTTTTTTCATCTTCATGGCCTTCGCTATTCATAAATTATTAAGTAAATTTATTGAGAAAACCGCTGAACAAATTATAAAAAAATTAAAGGTTAAAAAAATTTCAGCAGAAGAAATGACTTCTCTGATTAAGCCCTTGAGCTTTCTTATCATCATCTTACTGCTATCCTTTGTTTTCCCCATACTTCAACTACCTACTTCATTTTCTTTTTATTTAGCTTCTTCGATAAGAGCAGCCATTCCCTTACTCTTCACCATTACCTCCTTTAGGTTAATAAAATTCATTGGACTCTACCTAGAAATGAAGGCGGCTCAGACCAAAAATACGATGGATGATCAGCTGGTTCCCATCATAAGAAAATCATTGCGCGTTTTTGTATTGACTTTTGGTACATTGGCCATTCTGTCAAGCTTAAATATTTCTATTTTACCCTTGTTGACAGGTTTATCGATAGGTGGCTTGGCCTTTGCTTTGGCCGCACAAGATACCATCAAGAACTTCTTTGGATCTGTGATGATTTTTATTGATAAGCCTTTTCAAATTGGCCATTGGATTACCACTGATGGAGTTGATGGGACTGTCGAAGAGGTGGGACTTAGGTCTACAAGAATTCGAACCTTTTCAAATTCGTTGGTAACTGTACCCAATGGGAAATTGGCAGATGCAACCATTAATAATCATGGCTTAAGGGTCTATCGAAGGTTTTATACCACATTAAGCATCAATTATGATACGCCGCCTAGATTGATTGAGGTTTTTATAGACGGGCTAAAAGAAATCGTTAATCAACATCCAGACACAAACCCTGAACATAATAATATTTTTTTCAATGATATGGGAGTGCATTCACTCAATATTATGTTTTATATATTTTTCGAAGTCTCCGACTGGTCGAGCGAATTGAAAGCAAGACACGAGATTTTATTAGAAATTTTAAAGTTAGGAAATGCTTTAAAAGTCAATTTTGCGTTTCCAACACAAACTTTGCATATACCCGAATTCCCCACCGCATCATCCTCTGATGCAAAATATCCAGATGACCTTCAAGCCAAAGACAACCTCACTCAATTCCTGGCTCTCAAAAAAAAATGACCAATAATAATTACGAGACATGATTATTGATCCAAAGAAGTAATGTTTGAGATTAGAATCTATATCATTCTTGTCATTACTGCCTCTTTTATTTTATCCTGTGATGAAGAAACCGTTGAAGTTACCTTGGAGGGCGAAGCGCTCATCCACTATGATGGAGTTAATATTTCAGCTCCTCCAATTCCTGAAGGGCTGCATGAGTCCAGTATTCGTTTTGAAAGTAGTGAATTGTTGACTTATCGTGGCCGTAACCTCGAATCTGTCCGATTTTACATCTCTCATGTGCCTAATGATTTGACCTTAAGAATTTATAAAAATGAGCGATCAATTAATGAACCTCAAAGCCTTTTGTATGAAGAGCTGATCACGGGTAGCCGTACAAGTAGTTGGAATACATATGATTTAACTGAGGGTTTAGTGATAGATGATTCTAATCTTTAGATCAGTCTTAGATATACCCTAGCGGAAACACAAAGGGTCATTGGTTGTGATGCTGGACCGGCCTTCGTGGATGGAGATTGGGAGTACAGTGGCATGGAGGATAGTTGGAGCAATTTTAGATTGCGTACCAATAACCAAATAAGCATTAATTGGAGCATTCGAAGTGTGCTGTCAGCTCTTTAATTCTTTGTGAAGTCCTACGAAAGAATTAACTTTATAAAGCTTCAGAGCCACTGCGACAAATGCTGGTCAGCGCTTTATGATTGGTAGCAGGTAATTGATTTACAGGATAGAGGATCAATCTCTTTTTACTATATTGACTTAAATAATAACGTGACCAAAAAAAATCAACTTTTGAAATTTGAAACACGTGCCTTAAAAAGTACGCAAAATATCAAGAGTGAAGTACATGCTGTAAGTCCACCTATCTACTTATCTTCCACTTTTGAACGAGATCAAGAAGGCCAATATCAAGAGGGGTACAAATACAGTAGAAATGATAATCCCAATAGAAGAACCCTAGAAAAAAGCATTGCATCCCTTGAAAACGGTACGGCTGGTTTTGCTTTTGGATCGGGTATGGCTGCCATCAGTGCCGTCTTTCAAAGTTTAGAAACGGGTGATCACGTCATACTACCCGATGATATTTATTTTAACATAAATCTCCTCATGAAAGAGGTATTCTCAAGGTGGGGTCTCTCCTATAGTTTTGTCGATATGTCAGACATAGAGGCCGTTTCGCATGCCTTTACCCAAAATACCCGTCTCATTTGGGTTGAATCCCCATCTAATCCGTTACTCAAAATATCAGATATTCAAAGCTTGAGTAAATTGGCCCATGCCCATCAAGCATTGATTGCCGTCGACAATACTTGGCCCACCCCCGTTCTTCAAAATCCCTTAGACCTTGGCGCTGACATCGTCGTCCATTCAACCACTAAATATTTGGGGGGGCATAGTGATGTTTTGGGAGGCTGTATCATTCTCAAAGAGTCTGGAACCCTAGCGCATCGCATCCAATCTATTCAAGTACAGATGGGCGCCATCCCATCCCCTTTCGATTGTTGGCTCATTTCAAGAGGCATCCAAACATTGCACCTCAGGGTCACCAAACAAACAGAAAATGCCCAGAAATTAGCTGATTGGTTGGCCCAACATCCAAAGGTCCAGCAGGTACTCTATCCCGGCTTAAAAGACCATCCCAATCATGCAATTGCAGCGCAACAAATGCTGGGTGGATTTGGGGCTATGCTCTCTTTACTGATCAATGGAGATGAAGTTCAAACTCTTTCCATCGCCAATAAACTCAGGCTTTTCACGCAAGCCACCAGTTTAGGTGGTGTAGAAAGTCTAGTAGAGCATCGAAAATCCGTAGAAGGGGCAGAAAGTCAAACTCCTGAAAATCTACTTCGACTTTCCTTAGGAATTGAGCATATTGAGGATCTCATCGATGACTGGAAACAAGCCTTAAGTGATACCAAAATAATTAAAAAAAATAAATGAAATTTTATAAACACTAATCTTGAACTCTTTTTTTATTCATTTAATTCCCTTTTTCCCTTACTAAAAATCATAATAATAAAATAGAACGGAATTATTTGAAACCATGCACTTTTATCTAGATCATGACACCTTTTTGCTCCTTGTGCGAATATAAATCCTTGTATTGGTATGCAGATGAAGTAGATAATTTCTGTTGGTACTCCTAATAAACTGGTTGCATTCAGACAAATGACAATAAAAAAGAAAGCAATGAAGCAGTAAGCGTATTCCTTCCTACCTATTCCACCTTCATATGAAAAAGGTTGAGAAAACATATCTTGATCGCTTTTTGTTGAAACTCCTGATTCCTTCATTTTCTTAACCCAAAATAACAGAATTATAAATAGAGCAATCAATATACTAGGAAGTATTGTCATCTTACCGAGTGTTGCTTGGCCTGCAACTAAATCTAATTCATCCCCTGTGAGTCCCATCGCTGCTATTGCTGATCTGTCTTGATCTATCCACCTACCTATAATCGGTTGAAAAATTGAAGTAGAAAACATACCCACCGCACCTATTATAGACATCCCAAGGGCACCACTTTTTGGTATTTTATCCGCTATAAATCCTATCATGTTAGGCCAAAAATAGGCCACACCCAAAGCAAAAAATACAGCCGCAACATAGGACATGGCCCCAGTTTGAGTACTGAAAAGATATACCCCAATAGTCGCCAAAACAGCAGAGCCTAAAAGCACCCCTGTTTGATCAAATCTATGGACAATCTCACCTCCAAAAAATCGGGCTACTGCCATCAAGCCTGTAACTAATGCTAAAATAATCATAGGTTGTGCACCACTTTTAGCTAAAATCAAGCCGACCCATTGTTGGGGACCAAATTCCGTGATCGCCGTAAGGGACATACAAAACCACATAAAAATAAATAAAGGGGACATAGCACTGAAATTACCAGATATCGTTGCCGCTTCCTTGACTTTCGCCTGAGGCCAGGACTGACCAAAGAAGAGATAAGCATAGATCAGGGTAGGAATCATTATTGCCCATATCTGCATTTCCCAACTGAGTTCCATTCCAGTCATAAATTGTGATAAAAGACTCCCTATCACAATACCCCCGGGGAACCACATATGAAAACGATTCATCATTTTACTCATCAAACTACCTTCATAAACATCTGCAATCATCGGATTACAAGCCGCTTCAGTACATCCATTACCCAAGCCTATCAATAGGGTAGAAATAAGCAAACCCAAATAACTTCCAGAGTAAATGGTAAGTAAAATGCCTAATCCATGCGCAAAAACCGCGAATTGCATAATTCTGGCACCACCCACCTTATGATATATTAAGCCTCCAATCACCATAGATATGGGAAATCCTAGAAACCACATTGAATTGATATACCCCAACTCTTCTGCTGTTAAGTTTAATTCTTGTCCCAACTGGGGTAGGATTCCTGCTCGAATACTAAAGGAAAGCGCTGTTGTGATTAAGGCAAAACAACTCCCGTAGAATAATCTGTTCTTTATGTTCATGTCAGTTTTATTGAATTTTTAATTAATTATAGCGATATTAACGGTAATTAATAGTGCGATTGAAGAATTAATTGAACTTAAATATAAATTTTTAAATATTTCTTCAAAATAATTCTTCAAAATAATTGAGAACCTTGTGAAAACAATCCAATTAATTTTATCCCTGATCATTTTTTGTTCTTGTCAAGATCCATACAATAACCTTACCCATATCGAAGTACTTGAAGGATTCAAAATAGAAAAACTACTTGCCCCTAGTGCGGATAGCCTAGGATCCTGGGTATCTCTAGCACACGTAAAAGAAAATTTATTTATTTCCTCCGATCAATATGGTAAAATATATTGGTTGAACATGCCAGAAATAGGGAGTAAAGACTCTATTCAAGTGACTCCGCTCAATTTCAAGCATTTGGGTAAAGCCCAAGGATTACTCTGGTCTCACAACAGTCTATATGTGATGATGAATGATCGCAATATTCAAAACAGCGGCTTATACAGACTGTTTGATAGCAGCCAAGATGGTCAACTCGATTCGGCACTTTTTTTACAGCAATTAGATGGATGGGGCGAACATGGGCCTCACGGAATACAACTTGGTCCTGATAATTTCATTTATGTAATTGCGGGAAATCACACCAATTTACCAGAAAGTTATACTTCTAGA
>Ga0206127_1002291_pt1 | contig 19216 bp, 23 predicted proteins | sample Helgoland_Spring_6_FD_148646 | JGI IMG/M metagenome (GOLD analysis project Ga0206127, IMG submission 148646) | Pelagic subsurface seawater microbial communities from Kabeltonne, Helgoland, North Sea - Helgoland_Spring_Bloom_20160419_1 | ecosystem: Environmental > Aquatic > Marine > Epipelagic ...
TGTATGCCACGTCAGTGACCCGCAGAAACAGCGCCCAGAAATGCCCGCCATCAAGTGCCTCCCAAATCAATGCTTTCGTGACAAATGATACCTAGAAGTCAAACACTTTAATAGGTCCTGACCCTAGATCGGCAAGGCGTACGCAGGCTGTGACACAGCATCCGTTCTCATAGAAAGAAAATCCGACATTCCTGCAAGCCGCAGCATTGGTCGTTCTGGGCCGGTCACGTTTGCCATGCTGTCGTTCTCTAGACTTTTCAAAGTTCTCTATATGTGCATTGCTGCTACTCGTGAACATGCGCCCCATGACAGACAGCTCTCAGCCGATTGTTTTGAAAAACTCTATTTTTGGTAAAATCGATGAATTTTTTGTCCGTACGACGCAACCAACTTTTCGAAGCAAGGGGTTCGGCCAAATTGGTCTTCTGCCGCTCATGTGGCGGCTCGCTGCGCCTGATGGCAGATCTCGACTGACTTAGCGGTATTACGGGTTCCTTTCGAATATTACGACATCTGAAATTCGGAGTTTTTCAACACAATCAGCCCGAAGCGGCGATGGCCCAAAACTGTGGGGTTGGTCAAGCCGGACCTTCGCGCAGGGCCAGTCGAGCGGCTGGTGTGAGGGACAAGCTGAGCTTTCGCTGCAGCTACGCCAATGGCTGGTTTCCACGTAACGCGTATCCATCGAGCTACACAACGTATTTCGGAACCGTGATCTTCATCTGGGTCAACGTTCAAAATTGATCCAAACCATGCATAGGTATATTGTTGAAGAATTCGAAAAACAAAAGCTGCGGTGGTTGATTGGCGATTTCGATTGCAGATCATCATCCCATCGGCATCAACGCCCCAATCTTTGTTATTTTAAAACGGTGTTTGATATATTCTCGGTAGTATCGATCAAAATTCTCAGCCTGCATAAGGGCTTTATACGTATGGGCTGAAACGTCATCGATACGGTAGAGATGTCCGTTGGTGAATTCGACCTGAAGTGTGCGGCGCTGAGCGTCGTATCCAATGGATGAAAGTATGCCAGAGCAAATAAGCATGCGCTCGATTTCTGGCTCGGACAATGGTTCTCGCCACAGCTCATAAAACACCAGCAAAGGGCGCTTCAGGGTCTGAATTATAATAGAGTGCAGCATTGACTGTGCCTCATCGGAACGGTCCAAGCCTACCGTCAATCTTTGGATAGTGTTCTGTAGATTTGCGCGATCAGTGTCCTGCTGTCATCGGGTTGCTCAATTAAATGACACAAGAGGCTTCTGGTGCTGCGAATTTCGACGCTCTTTAAAATAGAAGACCAGCGCTGTCGATGATTTAGGGCGCGGCGCTGCGAATCCTCTAACTTGGGATCGTGGGCGCGGTGATGAGGCTCGCGGGGCATGTCTTGGAAAGAGGTGGTTAGATGCAGTTGAAACGCGTGTGCATAAGTGCCATCTGGCGGCCTGAATTGCGCCGAAGGATGAGTGCAATTTGCGCAAGTGTTCTGATGTTTTCTTTACAACCGGCTGCGGCTGACATGACAAATAAGCAGTTCGAAGAGCGGCTCAGGAGCTACCTTCTTGCGCACCCCGAGATCATCCTCGAAGCGATGGAGACGCTGTCAGAGCGAGAGAGGCGTGCGGCGCAAACTGCGCAAATCGCTAAGCATGCGGATATGTTTGGGCAGACGCCTATTCTGGGCATCGGCCCCGACGCGCCTGAACACACTGTCATCGAGTTTTTTGATTACCGCTGCGCCCCGTGCAAAGCGTTGCATCCAAAATTGAAGGCCGCTTTGAAAGATCATCCCACAATCCGGGTTGAAATGCGCCATCTGCCCATACTGTCACCCGGATCTGAGCGTGGCGCGCGCTTTGCATTGGCGGCGAAGAATGTCGGCAGCCCCGCGCAATACCGAGGGGTGCATGAGGCATTGTGGACGTTGAAGGGCCCGTTACGGGAGCCAACTTTCGAAAAGATTGCGCTGGAGCATGGTTTGGATTGGGCCGCGGTACGTGCCGAAATGAAAAGCGATGCTGTGTCAGCGCGTATCAGCACCAATCGGGACATTGCAATCGACCTGCAAATCCATGGCACACCGGCTTTTGTCACCCCCACATCCGTCAGTTTTGGGGGCACGGATGCAGAGGCCTTGGTTGCGGGTTGGCTTAATCAATAAACGCTTTTTCGACCACAAAATGTTTGGGATCGGAATTTGCCCCCTCAACCAAACCGTGTGCCTCGCAGATCGAAATGATGTCCTTGTTCAAGGCCAGATTGCCGCACACCATCACACGGTCCTCCGTGTTGTCCCATGCCGGCGTGCGAAGCGCTTCGAACACGCGCCCATCGCGCAAATGATCGCTGATCCGGCCTTCGATATCTGATGGCTCACGAGTCGTGGTGGGGTAGTATTTCAATTTATCACCGACCAGGTCTCCGATCAGCGGATCGTCTGGCAATGCCTTCACCAGCGTGCGGCCATAGGCCAGTTCCGCGTTGGTGCGGCAGGTGTGGGCCAGAATAACCTCATCATATTGCTCATAGGTTTCGGGATCGCGCAGAAGCGAGGCGAAGGGGGCCACACCGGTGCCGGTGCAGACCATCCATAACCTCTTGCCCGGCAGCAGCGCATCCAACACGAGCGTGCCGACAGGTTTTGGGCGCAGGATAATCTCATCACCCGGTTCGATCTTTTGCAAGCGCGAGGTCAGCGGGCCATCGGGTACTTTGATGGAGTAGAACTCCAGCTCCTCATCCCAGCTGGGTGAGGCAATGGAATAGGCCCGCAGCAACGGTTTGCCGTCGTCCTTGAGCAAACCGATCATGACAAATTCGCCGGAGCGAAAGCGCAGGGATTGGGGCCGTGAGACCCGGAACGAAAACAGTGTTTCAGTCCAGTGATGCACTGAAGTGACCGTCTGTGCGTCGGGCATGATCTTGGTGGGTGTCGCAGTTTGAACATTCATGTCGGCTTCCTTTATGCCGCCTCAGCGGCGGATTTCTCTGAGAAATGGGTCTCAAGCTTGCCGTCCTGTCCGTCCATCTCGTCGGCGGTGGGCAACGGGTCTTTGGCCTCCGTAATCACGGGCCAGATTTTCGCGTATTTTTCGTTGAAGGCGACCCATTCCTCCATTCCGTCTTCGGTATCAGCACGAATCGCATCGGCAGGGCATTCGGGTTCACAGACGCCGCAGTCGATACATTCGACCGGGTCGATCACCAGCATGTTTTCGCCCTCGTAAAAGCAGTCTACCGGGCAGACGGAAACGCAATCAGTATATTTGCAGGCGATGCAGTTATCGGTGACGACGAATGTCATGGCGTTCTCTCTTTATTGTTTCAACCATCTTGCCGCAGCGCAGAATCCTTGTCCGTAAACAAATTGCTATTGAGCGCTTCTGCAGTGCGGCAATCTAGCCCCAACAACAGGGGACCCTTATGATTGACTGCCTTTCCGCCACACCAGACTGCCGCAAACTAATCGTTGAATGGAAGGACGGGGTTACGTCCGAACTGCCCGCCGCCATGCTGCGTCGCGAGGCGCGTGATGCTTATTCTACACGGGCGAGAATCGATCATGGGGAGATTCAGGTTGCCGATGGATTGACCATTACCAAACTCGTGCAGGTGGGTGCCGCGGGCGTAAACGTCCATTTTTCAGACGGTCACGACCGCGCTGTCTATCCTTTTATCTACCTTCGCGAACTTTCCGACCAATACGGAAACTAATTGACATATGCCGCGCCGCAGCAACGCGCAGGGTGAACACAACCTCATAGGACTGGAGCCTTTTAATGGACGAAATACTGGATGGAACGACGCAGATTGATTGCGACATCCTGATCATCGGCGGCGGCACGGCTGGTCCGATGGCGGCGATCAAGGCAAAGCGCAAGAACCCTAATGCGAATGTGGTCTTGCTCGACAAGGCTAATGTGAAGCGCTCTGGTGCGATTTCGATGGGCATGGACGGACTGAACAACTCGGTCATTCCCGGCTATGCCACGCCAGAGCAGTACACCAAGGAAATCACCATCGCCAACGATGGCATTGTCGATCAAAAGGCGGTCTATCGCTATGCTGAGGAATGCTACAGCATTATCGAAGAGCTGGATCAATTCGGCATCCGTTTTCAAAAAGACCAGAACGGCGAATATGACGTCAAAAAGGTACACCACATCGGCACCTATGTGCTGCCTATGCCCAATGGTGATACCGTTAAGAAGGCGCTTTATCGCCAGCTGCGCAAGGCGCGGATCAACATCGTCAATCGCTACATGGCCACCCGCCTGCTGACCGGTGAGGGCCGCATCGCGGGCGCGATTTGTGTGAATACCCGCACGGCTGAGTTCCTCGTTGTGCGCGCCAAGGCCGTGATCATGTCGCTGGGGGCCGCCGGGCGTTTGGGTCTGCCGTCCTCCGGCTATCTTTATGGCACCTATGAGAATGCCTCAAACTCGGGCGAAGGCTATTCCATGGCCTATCACGCAGGCGCGGGCCTCGCGAACCTCGAGTGTTTCCAGATCAACCCACTGATCAAGGACTATAACGGCCCTGCCTGTGCTTATGTCGCAGGTCCCATGGGCGGCTATACATCGAATGCGCAGGGTGAGCGGTTCATTGAATGCGACTATTGGTCCGGTCAGATGATGCAGGAATTCTATGACGAATTGCAGGGCGGCAAGGGGCCAGTTTACCTCAAACTGAACCATTTGGCCGAAGAAACCGTGGCCGAAATCGAGCGCGTGTTGCACATCGTTGAACGCCCCACCCGTGGGCATTTCCACAAAGGGCGTGGCACAGATTACCGCACAGACATGATCGAGATGCACATCTCTGAGATCGGCTTCTGTTCCGGTCACTCTGCCAGCGGTGTCTTTGTAGATGAACGTGCGCGCACTACGATTGACGGGCTGTATGCCGCTGGCGACATGGCGAACGTGCCGCATAACTACATGCTCGGTGCGTTTACTAACGGTGCTTTTGCGGGTTTGGATGCGGTGGATTTCGTCAAAGACGTGGATTTCGCGAACTTCGACATGGGTGAAGTTGATGCTGAACGCACCCGTGTTTTGGCCCCGACCAAGCGCGATGATGGCGTCCCACCAAATCAGATCGAATATAAAACCCGCCGCTTTGTAAATGACTACCTCCAGCCGCCAAAAGTGACGGCGAAGATGGAACTGGCACAGCGCCGCTTCGAAGAAGTGCGCGATGACATGGAAAACCAGATGTATGTGCGCGATAGCCACGAGTTGATGCGCTCGCTTGAGGCTTCTGCGATTATGGATTGCGCCGACATGGCTGCTGCTGCCTCGCTCTACCGTACGGAAAGCCGTTGGGGCCTGTATCACAATCGCGTGGAATACGAGCGTGATGATGAGAACTGGTTCTGCCACACGATCCTCACCAAAGGCGAGGATGGCAAACCGGCGCATGCCAAAAAGACGGTCGATGACTATATCGTCGAAATCGATGATGACGAAAAGGACGCTTACAACAACCAGCGTGTGACCAAAACGGTCGCCGCGGAATAAGGAATAAAATCATGCCGTTGGCTCAAACCTCTACCATTGTTCCTGTTGTTGTTGATGACGCGCTTTGCATCGCTGACAAAGGCTGCACCGTCTGTGTGGACGTCTGCCCTTTGGACGTCTTGCGCATTGTCGAAGGCCCTGATGGCAGCCCTGTTACAGCACATATGAAGTACGACGAATGCTGGTACTGCATGCCCTGCGAGGCGGACTGTCCTACCGGCGCTGTCACCGTAAACCTGCCTTTTTTGTTGAAGTGAGACAGATATGAATGCGCTCTTTGAAGACTTTGACGAAATTGCCGAACTGGCCGCAGGACTGGACGATGCGTCGCCTGGTGGGCGGATCATGGCGGTCATGGAACTGGCCGACAGTGCTGATCCAGCGGCGATCGGCCATCTGGCCCGCGCCATCGCGGACGAAGATCCTGGTGTACGCAAGCAAGCCGCACAGGCGTTGACCGATTTTGACGGGCCGGAGACGGCAGCGGCCTTGGTTTCGGCGCTGACAGACAGCGATGCGGCTGTGGTCGAGGCAGCAGCAATCAGCCTTACAGAGTTGAAAGACCCTGCATCAGGCGATGCAATCCTGCCGCATCTTGGTAACACGGACGCAGTTAAACTCCATGCCTGCCTTGCCGGGATTAAGGAATTGCGCCGGCCCGAGGCGATGGGTCCAGCGATTACTGCGCTACAACATACCGATTCAGATGTGCGTGTTGAGGCTGTCGGCGTAATCGGCTGGCTACAGGACGAAGGATCGCTACCCGCGCTCCGCGATGCCGCAAAAGACAGCGAAACCCAAGTGCGGCGCACCGCGCTCGCGGCATTGGGCTTCTCGAAGTCTGAACACGCCGAGGCGACGCTGATCGAGGGGTTGAAAGACCCTGAATGGCTGGTGCGCGAGGCGGCCGCTGAAACGCTGGCCAAGACAGGCGGCGCTGCATGCGTGTCGGCCTTGCGTCCGGCTTTAGCAGATGAATTCTGGCAGGTTCGTGTCAAAGCGGTCCGGTCTTTGGGCAAGCTGAACGCTACCGAGACTGCAATTGAGATTGCGCCAATGATGGACATTCCAGTGCCGAATTTGCGCAAGGAATGTGCTGCGGTTCTAGGGGAAATGGCCGTGCCGGGGACTGCGCCATTCCTTGTAAAATACAAAGACGATCCAGACCCGGACGTGCGCAAAAATGTACGTTGGGCTTTGGGCAAAATGGGCATCGAATAAGCTCTTAAATGGCACAGTTGAGCACGTGTTTTGCACCCTTTTGGCATCTGCCATGGGGTGCTTTTTGCGCCCATAAAATATGACATAACACATTGATTAAAATAACAAAAATAACCGCCCGATTCTTGATCAATAGCTGAGAAATCTCCTTCAGGGGCGTCTAATTTTCACCCGAGGCACCGGTTTTCCCGCTTATCTTTTGGGCTTTCGGCATTTTCGACGAAATTCGCTCTGAAAATGCTGCGCATTTCGGGCGCCAGCTTCGATATTGGTTGGAAGAAATAGAGATTTAATCCAACAACGGAGAACGACATGAAACTCAAGACCAGTTTGAAATCCGCATTGCTGGCGGCGACCATGGTACCCATTGGGCTTGCCGCGCAAGCGGAAAAGATCACAATCGCAGTCGGCCACCAGTCGATGTGCACAGACACCTACACAGCCGGTATCGTAATCAAAGAGCTGGGCCTGTTGGAAAAGCACCTTCCTACTGACGGCAAATACGCCGATGCGGAATATGACATCAGTTGGGCCGACTACAGTTCGGGAGGGCCGATCACCAACCAGATGTTGGCCAACAAACTGAACTTTGGTGTGATGGGTGACTATCCGTTGATCGTGAACGGAGCCAAGTTCCAGGAAACCGACAGCCTGCGCACCGTTTATGTCGCGGGGACCGGCTATAACCTTAAGGGTTCTGGCAACGCAATTGTTGTGCCAGTGGAAAGCGACATCTATTCTATCGATCAGCTGGAAGGCAAAGAGGTCTCCACACCTGTGGGGTCCGCCGCTTGGGGTATGTTGCTCAAAGCGATGCAGGACAACGGCATTCCTACGTCAGAATATGTACTGAAAAACCAAAGCCCGGCGGTTGGTGCAGCCAACATTGCAGCGGGCAAGATCGACGCACACTCTGATTTCTGCCCATGGTCGGAAATCATGGAATACCGTGGCACGGGCCGGAAAATCTATGACGGCTCAGAAACTGGCGTGCCCTACCTGCACGGCGTTGTTGTGCGTCAGGACTTTGCGGAAGAGTATCCTGAGGTCGTTCAAGCCTTTATCAAGGCCGTGTATGAGGCTGGTGAATGGATACGCGAGGATCCGATGCGCGCTGTGACCGAAATGGAAAGCTGGACCGGCGTCGAGAAAGAGGTTCTGTATCTCTACTTTTCCGAAGGGGGGCACCTGACGCTAGAACCGTCGATCAAAACTGAATGGATTGACGCGCTAAAGTTCAACCATGGCGTTCTGGTCAATGAAAAAGCGATCCCGCCGCTCGATTTTGACGCGTGGATCACTGAGGATTACCTCAAGGTCGCTTACGCAGAGATGGGCGTCGACTATGAGGCAGAAAAAGCCACAATGGTTGATCCCGAGGTCGCCAACAAAGGTCTGCCCCTAGAAATCTGGCATTCCCGCGATGGCGTCAGCGCCTTTGCCACTCCCGCAGAGTTCCTCAAGAGCATGGCGGACATTCGCGCCACGGCCGCCTTGGTCAACGCCACATATGTGTACGATGTTGAGACGGGTCTGAAGCTGTTCGGCAAGACAGCGTTCTGGGTCAAAACGGGTGATGAATATGCGACGTTCCTGCGCAAGGGTGAGGCTGAAGCCTATGCCAGCGCAAATGCAGGCACGGTTGTAAGCTTTTACGATGCGATTGCAACCTACGCCACTGACGGCTGAGCTACCAAGACGGACCTCGGGCAAGGGGATTGCCCGAGGTCATTTGACGCCCACAAGCATCCATAGATGGAAAGACATTCTCATGCAGCCACTCGCAAAAAGCGCTGATGTAACGGCGGACGCAGCAAAGGAGCCTTCGGTCCAAGCGGTGCCTGTTGCAGTGACATCAAAGCTACCCAGCCTGCCGCCACAACTTTTACAGAACATCGGAATCGTTGCAGTCTCCCTTAGCATCGGTGTTCTTCTGTGGCACGTCGCGACTGCGATGGATCTGGATTTCTATATAAATTTTTCGAATGTGCCAGCACCACTTAAGGTGTTCACAGCCTTTATTGCCCACATTCAGACCGAGATTTTCTGGACCCATATCGGAGTCTCCATGCGTCGGATTCTATTCAGTTATTCGATTGCTGTCGTGCTAGGCATCGGCATCGGTTTGATCATGGGCCGCTCGCGGATCGCGCGCGCCTTCGCCATGCCCTACATCGAAGTCATCCGCCCCATCCCAGCCGTAGCGTGGATTCCGCTGGCTATTCTGATGTGGCCGACAGAGGAAAGCTCGATTATTTACATCACCTTTTTAGGGGCGCTTTTCCCGATTGTTTTGAACACGTTGCACGGTGTTGAACAAACACCAGAAGTGTTGGTCCGTGCGGTGCAATCGCTTGGGGCGTCACGCCTAGACGTATTCCGCCACGTTGTGATCCCTGCCGCCTTGCCCTCCATTGCCGCAGGGTTGGCGATCGGCATGGGAGTTAGCTGGTTTTCCCTTCTCGCAGGCGAAATCATCTCGGGCCAGTACGGGATTGGGTACTTCACATGGAACGCCTACAGCTTGATCAATTATCAAGACATCGTTGTGGGAATGCTGGTGATTGGCGGCCTTGGCACCGCTTCAACCGCTGCAGTCAAATATGCAACTTCACCGATGTTGAAATGGCAAAAGAGGTCACGCTGATGGAGATCGTTAGAATACTTGGTCATGCTGTGCGCCTCGATTGGCGGCGTATGGTTGTCACAGGGTTGATGTTTGCGTTGCTCATGCAGGTGTTGATGATAATTGCTTTGATGGTGCGGTTTCAGGGGTTTCCGAATTACTTGGTCGGATATGACTGGATTGGCAACGTCGTCCATATCATCAAATCGACCCCTTCGTGGGGTGACATTATGCCAATCGTCAATCAGGAATGGCTAATCGAGATTGGTAAGATGAACTATGACTACGGCACGGGCATCTCTGAATGGAGCCTCAACGTCGTGCCTATCCGTATGATGGTGCTCTTTGCGCTGGGGGCCTTAGTTGCAATTTGTCTGAGCCTGCTGCGCACCGATCAATGTGATGCTGCCACTGGTACCACGCTGCGTGCCACAACCGGTTTGGGCGCGGTGCTGATCGCCATGACCAACGCCACGATGAGTTGGATCGTCTGCTGTGCAGCGCCCTCTTGGGTCGTGGGGCTCGCGATGCTTGGTCTTGGCGTGTCCACCTCATTGGCACTGGAATCCATGGGCCCTGCACTGAACCTCGCGGGGTTCGGATTGCTGCTGTGCACGGCGCTTTATCTGGCATGGCGCAAGACGCGTCGCCCGCAACACCTCTCTGGGAGCCTGAAACATGCTTGACGTTCTGAAGTTCAAAAAGCCCGAAGGCGCGCCCGTCGCCCAAGCAGATAAAGGTGAGATCAAGATCAAAGATGTCTCAATCATCTTTGGGCGTGGCCCGACCGAGTATCGCGCGGTCGAGACCACATCCATCGACATCAAAGCCGGAGAGTTCGTGTGTATCCTTGGCCCCTCGGGCTGCGGTAAGTCCACCTTGATGAACGCGATTGCGGGATATGTTGAACCCACCACCGGCGAGGTCACCGTTGATGATGTCGAGGTCAAAGGCCCCGGGCCTGACCGGGGCATGGTGTTTCAGCAATATTCCTTGCTGCCGTGGAAGACCGTCTATGAAAACGTGGCCTTTGGTCCGAAAATGGCGGGGGCGACCCGGACCGAAGCGGGCTCTGTCGCGAACACGTTTCTCGGCCTTGTCGGGCTGAAGAAATTTGGAAATCGCTATCCAGCAGAGCTGTCGGGCGGCATGCAACAGCGCGTTGGGATCGCCCGCGCGTTGGCCAACTATCCTTCTGTACTTCTGATGGACGAACCCTTTGGCGCGCTGGATGCACAGACGCGGCTGATGATGCAGGAGAGCCTGCTCGATATCTGGCGCCAGTTCGGCACCACGGTGGTCTTTGTGACCCATGATGTGGACGAGGCCGTGTTCCTTGCGGACCGCGTATTGATCATGAGCGCCGCGCCGGGACGCATCATAGAGGACGTTCGGATAAAGCTGCCACGCCCGAGGTCTACCGATATGGCCGCCACACCGGAATACATGGAAGCACGGCAATTCTGTCTCGAGACGATCAAGTCTGAAAGCCGCAAGGCCTTTGCGGAGCAGAACAAATGATGCGCTTTGCCCCGATTGTCTTTGCCGCAGTCATGGGGACCAACGCGCATGCACAAGTGCAAGGTGTGATGTTGGACGAACCTGTCGCGCTTCCTGCGTTGTCCTTCTTTGACGAAAACGGCCAGACCTACGAAAGCGCTGACCTAAAGGATCAATGGACGGTGATCATGATCGGGTTTTTGACCTGCCCTGATGTCTGTCCCTTCACATTGGGCAATCTGGAAGCAGCGGTTGCAGAAACCGGCATGCGCGTGCGGCCTGATAATGTGCCAAAAGTCTGGTTCCTGTCGGTCGATCCCGACCGCGACACGGATTATGTCAGCGAATACGGGCCGTTTTTCCATCCTGATTTTCGCAGCATGACCGGCACCCGCGAGAACATCGATGCCTTTGTCGAGGTCTCTGACGGGTACTACCGGTTGATGCCACGCGGTGCGGACGGGTTCTATGACGTCCAGCATACTTCTGCGGTTTCGGTCATCGCACCCGATGGCACATTGCGCGCCAAACTGCAGCCGCCCTTTGATCCCGGCCTCACGGCAGAATTTCTGTCACGCCTTCAAATCTTATACCGCAAGGAGCTTTCCCAATGATCCGCTACGCCTCAATCATTGCATTCTTTATGACCGCACCTGTCCTAGCGGCAAAGGATATTAAAGCAACCGACGCTTATGTGCCGCTATCACCGCCCGGCTCCATGGCGCAAGCGGCCTACATGCAATTGGAAAACACTACTGATAAAGTCCGAAGTGTGATCGGTGTCGAGGCATCAGGTTACGGCATGGCGCATCTGCACAGCAGCGGGACCAAAGACGGCGTGGCCACGATGACCATGGTGCACCAGCTTGATATCGCGCCGGGGCAAAGTGTGTCGCTGGAGCCCGGCAGTTTCCACATAATGCTGATGCGGCCAGCGGCGATGGCCCAAGTTGGCGACACAGTTGATCTAACACTATTGTTTGCGGATGGTGATACGCTAGCGGTGGCTGCCGAAGTCAAATCTCGGGCCGGTGGATCGTGAAACATCTGGTGGCGTCATGTGCGTTTCTTTTGGCGCTGCCTGCAGCAGCTGATTTCGATGCGGCCAGCTACCCTCCTTATGAAACCTGCGCGCTGTGCCACGGATTGTTTGGGCAATCGCGGACAGCGAAGGTGCCACACTTGGCCGGACAGAAGCCTGCATACCTGCGCGCCCAATTGGATGCCTTCCTCGTTGGGGATCGTTCTAACGACGGTGGACAGATGGTGAGCATCGTGACAGAGCTCAAGCCAGAAGATTTTGACGTGGTCGTCAAATGGTTTTCTGAACAAGACCCTCCCGTGCCGTCAGCCGTACCCGCAGATAATGTAGGCAAGAAGCTGACTACCGAGGCTAGGTGCCTGATTTGTCATGGCGAAGACAGTGCGCAGGACGTGCCCCACCTCACGGCCCAGCACGCCGGATATCTGGCTAAACAAATGCGCGACTTCCGCGATGGTGCGCGGACCTATGGCGCGGTTGCTGAAATGCACCGGGAGGTTTTTCAGCCAATGGAGGGCCGCATTGATCAAATAGCCGCCTATTTGTCATCGCTGGAAAGGTCCCCATGACAGAAATGAAACCCATTCCCGACACCGACCCAAGTGCTATTTTCCTGTCGGAATACCTGCTTGAGATCAACAAAGGTGCTGGTTTTCTGTCCTCTCTATCGCCGGATGACCAAAAACAGGTGCGCAGACACGGAACAAGATGTAAGGTTGCCAAAGGCGAAGGGGTGTTTTTTCAGGGTGATCCGCACACGGGCGTTTGGGTGATAGAGAAGGGGCGCATCAGGACATTCTATGCCGGACCCTCAGGACGTGAGATCACTCTGGCCTATTGGAGTGTAGGACATTTTATCGGTGGGCCCGAAGTGTTCGGGATGGGTCGTCACGTTTGGTCCGCTGACGCGCTTGAGGATTGTGAACTGCTCTTTGTGTCCGGTGCGAGCCTTCTTCGGCTCGTGCGCGGAATCCCGGACGTTGCGGTCGCGGTGATCAATGGTTTGGTCAATAAAGGAAAGTGTTACTCTGCTCTGATACAGATGTTAGGAACACGCACGGTTTCTGAACGGCTCCAGCAGTTGCTGGTGATTTTGGCCGAAACATATGGCCGGCACGAAGAAGGCCAAATCGTCGTTGATCGCGACATCACATATGATCAGATCGCAACCATTGTGGGTGCCACCCGTCAATGGGTGACGCAATCGCTTGACCGGCTTCAAATTGAAGGCGTTCTAAGAGTGAGCCGGAAAGAAATTACCATTCTGAAGCTGGACCAGCTCTATTCCTGATATAATGCAATTGCGAACTTCGATGACCGCTTGCTAAGCATCAAGAACCGTGGCGCAACGTGCGGCATTCCGATACGGTTAGGTCGGGATCCGGCCGCATGCCCCGGCGCCACGCGCGCAGGATGTCTTCGGCGCCGTCAAACCCAAGATCGAGGTCTGCGGTCAGATCATCATTGGCCGTGCCGTCACTGTCCGAGGCTGACCCAGAGATCGGCAAGGGCGTCGAGTTGCGGTCTGACATGGGTTTCCAGCACCCTCTGCAGGATCGCGGCCTCGATCGTAACTGTCTCGCCGGGTTGCTTTTCCACCTCCGCTGTCAGGTCCGCTGCCATCAGCGCCGCGACCCTGCTGGGCCAAGTGACCCAAACGTCCCGTTCCTGGCGTGCCAGTCGGAACACCAGCGTCTCGCCCCGGGCGCGATCCACCAGCGTGCCCTTTTTCTTCTGGATCGCGAGCTGGCGTTCCTGCGCCTGATAGACCGTCAGTGCGGTGCGGGCCTTGAGGTAGGACGCGCTGTCTGCCGGGCCGCTGAATGCAGTCTCGCCACCCGTACTGCGCCGCTGCTGGTCTGGATCGGTCATCTCGGCGCGGCGTGCATCAGAGGCGGCGGCGTTGATCGAACCATCGCCGTAGACCACCAGCCGACCGGCTTTGCGCGCCTTCTGGATGGCGCCGCGCGACAGGCCGGAATGGGCGGCATAGGCGCGTTCAGACAGACCTTCCATGACGATTGGAATGCTCTCAACATATTGGTAATAAACGTATTTATAGATCTTATTCAGTTGATTATACGTCGCGACAGAGCGATGCTCGGATCATAAAAACGCCCCGGATCGGAGACCCGCCCATGAGTGCCATCACCACAATCCGCATCGACCATGACGCGCTGCCCGACCAATTCGACCGCTCGCGCCCTGACGCTGTCGCCGCCGCTATCGAGGCCGCGCTGCGCGAGGACGCGATCACCGCCGAAGCCTCGGATGTCATCTCACACATCAAGATCGAATTGCCGACCACGCAGCTTGCCGCTGCCAGCGCCGTTCTGGCTGACCTGCAGCTTATCTAATGCCGCCGAGTGTCATCACAAAGCACTGATATTGCTCTGATTTAACTACGATAATCAATCACACAAACGAACCAGAGCCTCCAATGCTCAAGCCGCTATGATGTCCAACTTTATATGACGACGGACATGGTTGGAGCCAATCGCAATACATCTAACATCTCAATAGAACAGTTGTAAAACTGATCTGCAGATGTGAAGTCTGAATTGGCGTTCAGAAGTTCGAAAAGTTGGCCTCATAAAGGCGCATATGCCCATCAATTACTGTAGCACAGGCCTTTGGATGGGTAGAGATTAGAAAATGTCCAGCATTTGGTTCGATATGCAAAACTGCCGACTGAGCATTTGCAACGATTTCGTCAGATACATCCCTCATTGCCTGATTACACAATTCACCCCTGACTACAGTACAAGGCATATCGAGACGTTCGTATGCTGAAAATTCTGGTGTAAAGCTTGATGCATGGCGCCAGTCCCAAAGGTTTGTCTGGACTTTTGATCGGCAGTAATCTGCAACTTGGGCCGGCATTGATTGGAACATTCCACTGTGGCTCCAAAAGTCTATTACAATTCCTGCTGCATTTGCATTGCCAGTTATGACCGCTTCTTCAAATTCTCGCATCGTATTTCTAACACTTTGTGTCCACGCGAATGGCTTCGCTGGGTGCTTGGAAAAAATTGGGTTTCCTTCGAATGTTACGATGCTCTTGGGATTAACCTTACCACATAGCGTGGCAGCGTATGCGTTCATGCCCCCGTAAGAGTGACCAATCAAGTGAACAGGTTCCTCAATTCTGGCAACCACCTCCGCCACAAAATCTGTGACGAGTTCCATATTATTGGTTTTATCGCCACGGATTTCTGGTGTCCCACCGTAACCTGGCAGGCTGGTCGTAATCATCCTGTATTCGCCATTCAATTCATTTTGCACAGCTCTCCACGCAGCATGCGTGCTGAAAGATCCGGGTAAAAACAACAAGGCCGGACCAGTTCCAGTTTCGAAGAAATCAAATTTCATCTCGCACCCCTTGATCTGGTTGACGGCGGTCAAAAATGACCGCCGGTAAATGTGACCTACTACCCAACCGAGGAGTCAATATGTTTTTGGGTGGGGTGGCTTTTGCCGATTCCGGGCAAAAATGGACCAACTTCCGATTGATAATCGATATATGGCTGACCGATTTCAGCAACCAGATCCTTTTCCTCAAAGACTTTTACAGCAATATAGACGTAAACTGTCATGCCAATTGCGAACAAAAGATGCCCTATTGTCATTACGGGCGTGGCCCAAAAGGCGACCAGAAAGCCGGTCATAATCGGATGGCGAACCAGTTTGTAAAAGAACCGTTTATGGAACTCCCCACGCGTCAGCTCGCGTTGTCTGAAAGTCTGATATACCTGCCGCAAGCCGAACAGATCGAAATGATCGATCATGAAAGTTGAAGCTAAAAGACCACCCCATCCAGTCCAGAAAATAACACTAAGTGCCAGCCCTAGACTTGTGCCACTGGCATCCCAAACAATGCTTGGCATTGGTTGCCAGTAAAACATCAGCACGATGAGAAAAAGCGTCGAGAAAAGAATATAACTGCTGCGTTCTACGGCCTCTGGAATGATCTGTGTCCATATTTTTTTAAAGCCTGGACGCGCCATGACTGAATGTTGCAATGCAAAAACTAAAATCAGTGCAACGTTGACGGCAGCCGCTACTCCTGTTGAGGTGGCTGCGCCGGTGTCGATGCTTTTTGGAACAAAAAGATCTCCGACAAAACCGATGAAATATAGGAATGCCACGAAAAAGAATAAGTACACGAGTACTCCGTATAAAAGTGCAATAATGCGGCCCATTTTTGATACCTTTCCATGTTAATTTCCAATATCATTTATATTGGATTTTTCGTTGATACCGGTTCTGATTGGAGAAATTCCGTGTCAGTAAACCGGTTGTTTGGTTGCTCGGGTCGACTGGATTGATCCGTCCGGCACTTTGAGATGATGCTATTTCCAGAGCTAAAGTAAGTCTGCGATCATTCTTGCGGCACGCTCTGCGCCATCTGTTTCGACTGTTTTGAAAGTTTGCTTTTGCGATAGTTCTTTAACCATGGCCGATGCGATCACTTCTGGCGGGCTTTCGTCATAGTTCATACGTCGACCGGCCTGATACTGATCCAACCGATGCGCCACGTGGAAGTTTTGTTCGAAGTGGTTTTTAAGTGGGAAATAAAGAAATGGCGTTCCTGCTGCGGTCAGCTCCATCGAGGTGGATAGCCCACCCTGCACCAAAGCAAGGTCACAAGCGGCCAGATGTCTATCCAGATCGGGCACGAAAGTATGTGTTTCAACGCCATGCGGCAGATCGAATTGATTTGGGTTCAACCGTGGCCCTGTGACCACGATCATGCGAAGTTCGGGTATCCGAGCTTTGGCGAATGGATAAGCCGCCAGAATACGGCGGATCAGACTCCCACCCACGCCAGAACCGCCGACCGTCACGATGCAGACTTTCTCATCCTCACGATATCCAAGCCTTTGGCGCAATTCGTCCCGCGGTCCAAAATGATCGGGGTGCCGGCCGACAACGTAACCGCTAAAATCGAAATGTGCGGGTACCCAGTCTCGCAAGGTGGGCAGGTCCGCACCCATGCCAAGCGGTATGATATCGTTCGCACTACCAACAAAGATCGAACGGTCGCGCAGGCCTGGATTGGCGGCAACATGTTCGATCATCGCTGTATTGTAATCTGTTGCAAGAAATTCTTCGTGCGGGCCATTGTCCGGCATTGGCACCCAGCCAACAAAATCGGTCAACCATGCCATCGGAGCGCGTTTCAACTCAGGATGTTCATGCCAGAAATAATCAACATCCCATGCCTCATCCCCAATCACGAGATCATAGTTTCCTGCATCCATCGCATTTTGAAAAACCATAAAGTTTTTGAGTAGAATCTCGTCCATACTGCGCACAGCCTGAAAGGCGTTCAGGTCATGTTCGCCAGATTCGGCCTCTATATGTCCGGACTCGCTGACAAGCCGCCAACTGTCTGGATGGATGTGTTCGCTATTTGCCTCTAAAAAGCGGGTAACCGGATCCTGAGCCAACCAATCGACCTCAATGTCGGGATAAAGCTGGCGGAGTTCTTTGGTAATGGCCAAATCACGCCGTGCGTGACCCAGTCCGATGGGTGATGATAGATAAAGTACTTTCTTGGGTGCTTTGGTTCGCGTTTTGACAGATTTGCTTTGAAGCGGTTCTTTGGATATCACTTTGGGGTGGCCAAAGTGCCTTTGCAAAAAATCTTCCATCAACAAATTGAAGCGGGCCGGATAACGACCATTCGGCGCGTGGGCAGCATCATCCCAAATCTCAAGCTCTGCCCCCGTAAGCTCAGCGATCTTTTCAGCAGCTTCCACGCGAGTAATGGTATCCAGCCGACCGTGAACCACCAAGACAGGACAAGAGATACGGCGATACATTTCCTCGTCAAATTTAAAGGACGTATGAAACCCCGCCTCGATGGAAGCTGCAAGAATTTCCCCAGTGGTACCTTTTGCCCATTCCACGACATCCTCTATCTGCTTTGTGGAATGCGGTTCATTAAACGCTTGCCGCGCAAAAAATTCTGCGAAATCAGGTAAGTCTTTCAACCAATAATCTTTTGCATATTTTTCCCATCCCTTTGGGTTTTCGGGCACTGGATCGAAAAATTTTGTTAGGTCATTATAATCATATCGTGCAACGAGTGGCGTGTGACTTGCTATTGAAATCAGCGCCTGAACCCTGTCTGGGTGATATGCTGCCAACAATGCCGCGGTTGGGCCGCTTTGGGAAAACCCAAAAATAATTGCGGAGTTTGTACCGGTTGCATCCATAATCGCGAGCGCATCAGCGACGTAATGATCGTGGCCAAATTCACTTACATCAGTGGGCTTATCGGATTTCCCATTGCCGCGTGGATCCCAAGTAATGCAGCGATAATTATCACTAAAATACGGAACTTGCCCTTTGTGAATTTCAGAATTGGCAATCATCCAAACTGGAAGAAACAGAATTGTCTGTTCACCGTCCCCGTAAATTTCATAGTGGAGATTTACTCCATTCCTATCAACTTTTCCTTTGGTATGGGGGACTGCCGCACGCATTATACGTCTCCTTTCTGTAGCTGACCTTCAAAATGTGTGAATATGTTTCCGATGCGCCGTAAAGCACCCCTCAAAGGGTATTCAGCCCGTTCGGTTCCCAATAAATACAACAATTCAGCACCTAGGAACGCTGAATGGATCAATGCTGGAATATCTTCGGGTTCAAATGGACCAAGAGAGCCGAAGTTGCGTTTTGCTTCATGCGCCAGATCAAGATGGAGCAAAGCCCACCGGTCAATGATTTCACGCACAGCTTGGCTAATCTGTGCGTTTGCCCATCCCACCGCTGTCATTTCAAGAAAAACGCGCACAAAACCCGAGGCGATATCTTCATCCAAGAAATCGCATGCTACGTCCCACTTGATCGAAAGTGGGAGCTTTGGGTCGTGGAAGAGATCGGTTTGGCGCTCGAGCAATTGGTCGTTCATATACTCCAAAAGTGCGAGTACCATACCTTCTTTTGAACCAAAGTGATATCTGATCTGGCTCATTTGAGTATTTGCTGTAGCCGCTACGGCGCGGGTCGAGAGGCCCGCGTAGCCCTCATCTAGCAGCACAACCTTCGCCGCCTGTAACAGGACGATCTTTGTTGGATGCATTTCTGTTATGTGTGAATTTTTTGCCATAATTTCCATAAAGAATCCAATTAAATCGGTCGAACGAAGTAGTCAACTACTATTTGCTGCAGGACTTTGAAACCAGCAAGAGCTACCCTTGCGGACCGACACCGGATCGCCCAAGACCACGTTCGAGAATAGGCGAAAACGAGGGCCAATCCATCAGCGCATCAATCTTGGACAAGGCATCA
>Ga0206127_1002292_pt1 | contig 19216 bp, 18 predicted proteins | sample Helgoland_Spring_6_FD_148646 | JGI IMG/M metagenome (GOLD analysis project Ga0206127, IMG submission 148646) | Pelagic subsurface seawater microbial communities from Kabeltonne, Helgoland, North Sea - Helgoland_Spring_Bloom_20160419_1 | ecosystem: Environmental > Aquatic > Marine > Epipelagic ...
AAAGGAGTTTCTTTTGAAGAAAAATCATTGAATTCTGGAGCCCAAGTTATTGGTGGTGCTATATTTGAGGCAACATTAGATCGTTCTCATCCTATTAATTTTGGATATAAAAATGACAAGCTGGCGCTCTTTAGAAATACGACTATTTTTATAAAACCCAATAAAAGAAGTTACAACAATCCGATTCAGTATACAGAATCCCCGCTTTTAAGTGGTTATGTTTCAGCGCCAAACCTTGCTGTCTTAAAAAATTCGGTGCCCTTTCAAGTACAAAGACTGGGAAATGGGCGTGTTATAGTTTTTACAGATAACACCAACTTTAGAGCTTTTTGGTACGGTACCAACAAACTTTTAATGAACGCCATCTTCTTTGGAAGTCAGATGTAATTTTTGGCGTGCATCAAATGATTACCGCCATTTTCCTTTTAGGGAAATCTTGTGTTTTTTTGTGAATGCTTCGCAAAAGGATTTTCACAGGTCGTATTATTTATACAATCCTAATTAATTTGTACGCCATTTTTGACAGGTTTAGACGCTTGTAATAACACAACGTTCCCAGAAGAATTATAAATACCTAAGACCAGGCATTCGCTCATGAAATTTGCAATTTGCCTCGGCTCGAAGTTTAAAATTGCAGAAACCTGTTTGTTTAGCAATGTTTCTTTAGTATATAAATCGGTGATTTGAGCACTGGATTTTTTGATGCCCAATGCTCCAAAATCTATTTTTAATTGATACGCAGGTTTTCTTGCTTTTGGGAAATCGTTCACTTCGATAATGGTTCCAACTCGAAGATCTACTTTTAAGAAATCTTCAAAATTTATTTCTGGTTTCATAGCATTTTTTTTAAAATTATTTGTCCTTTTCAATGCGTTATTATAGGAAAAAAAAATAGTTAAGGGTTATTTTTTTTTCTTTCCTAATTTTTGAATCACCCAAAGTGGTCCGATGAGTAGAAACTGCAAATCTTTCGCAAAAGAAGGTTTTAAGCCTTCTACCTTGTGTCCCCAAAATTGACCAATCCATGCCAAAACAAAAATGATGATGGAAGTGTATAATAAGTTTGCGTGGTTTCCTAACCAAAAATTACCTACAATTGCTAAAAGCATTACAAAGAGCATCTCTATGAAATACCAAAATCCTAAACGAAGATAAAAAAGCGAAACAAGCAGTCCAAAAACGAGTCCCCAGTTTTCTAAAATCGGATTGTAAAGCTGAAATATGTTTTCTAAAAATGTAGTTGGAATACTCATTAATAGTCCAAAAACACTAAAGAAAATTAAAGGGACACAGATGTAATGCACTTTTTGGTTGGTCTCATTTTGATGGCTTACTGCGTACTCATCAAACCATTGTTTTGCTGTTTTCATTTTCTTTAAATTTGCACCTAAAGATATTGATATTTTTAGAAAAAAACGATACAAGAGATAAAAAGTACGCTCCTATTTTTTTTAGACTAAGGTTGGGCTTCTTAGCGAAATATCAGTTCCAGTTTTTTCGAATCAAAAGCCGTTCTATGTGTGCATAATGATGCTGGCAATGCCATGCATAAATTCCTGTATTTTCTTTGAGGGTTACTTTTTTATTGTTTTCGGGGTGTATAAAATATTTCTCAAAATCAGTTTTGGAAAGTCCTTTTAAAAGATAAACCCATTTTGCGTGCAATGTTTTTAATCCATTAATCGATAGCGAAATAGGTGCTGATTTTGAATCCTGCAATGTGGCCCATTTTTTTTCAATATAGGTTTTTATGATGGGAGAATCTTCTGTGAGTGCCCATTTGAACCGTGTATAAGAATTATGGTGACTGTCATAACAATGATGGACAACCTGTCTGACTGTCCAACCATTTTCTCTGTAAGGCGTATCTAGTTGTATCTTATTTAAACGGGCAGTAAGGGAGGCTAGTTTCTCTGGAAATTTTTCGAGAATGGAAATCCAATGCGCAAGGTCTTTTGGTGTTATCTCTTTTGGAATTGAAGCCCGACCAATTGGGAATTGCAAACTTTCTAAATCCATTTATTTTTGCGTAATTTTCTTGAAGGTATTTTTTGACCTTCGGTTTTCAGGGTTAATCGCTAGTGCTTTTTTTAAATTTTCAAGCGCATTTATAGTATCCTCTTTTTTTAAAAAAGCATCCGCCAAGCTATCAAAAGTATTTGAGCTTTTAGGATACAATACCGTATTTATTTTGAAGATTTCGATAGCCTTATCAACTTCGTTTTGTCTGAGATACGCATAACCCAATTTATTTAATTGACGTTCTTCAATTACGGGATTTAAAGAGTCTTTTTTTGAATTGTTACAAAGGCAGTTAATGCATTGTTAAAATCATTCATAGCTAAGTATTCATTGGGTGTTTTTTCACCCGGATGCATCTTTTTAAAATGATACTTACTGTTTTTATGTTCTCTTTTTGGCGCTAATTCAATATGTGTTTGTGGATGACTTACAAAAACTATTTTTTCATTCAATTCTTTCATATAAAAAGTACTATCGTTTACTTTTAGTGGAGAAATACGTTCATTTCCTCTCCATTTTACATACAAGACTCGCTCTTTAAAGTAAACTTCTAACACTTCATTGACATTGAATAAATAACGCCCAGTTGTTTTTTTGATAAAGGCATCGGTGTTTTTTTGGGAGGTACAGTGCGCCAAGGTTACGAGTAACAACAAAAGGTAGGTATATTTTCTCATTTTAGCTTTGTATAAGTGTCCTTAATAAGACGTTAGTATCCGTAGTTATGTTACATTATTCAAAATTAAACTTTTTGTTGTATACTTCGTCTTAATTCAAAGCTCAAACTTATGAAACCAATTGTATTCCTTTTCGTACCTCTTTTTTGTTTGAATTGTAGTTCACCTTCAGAAACGCCTATAGATCCGGGAACTAACAATGCAACAAAGCCAAACATAGTATTGGTGATTGCAGATGACATGGGAAAAGATGCAACTCCAAATTTTTCAGAAGGCAGCATTAAGCCCAATATGCCAACCCTTCAATCTCTTATGGATTCGGGTATTACATTTGATAATTTATGGTCTTACCCAGTTTGTACACCAACTAGAGCTTCAATTCTAACAGGTAAATACGGGGTGAATACGGGTATTCTAGAGGTAGGAGATCTAATTTCAACATCGGAAACTTCGTTACAGTCGTATATAAATTCAAACACAAATAATGACTACGCAACAGCCATTATTGGGAAATGGCACTTATCAAACAATGCAGCAGATCCAATAACCATGGGAATCGACTATTTTGCAGGTATTGTAAATGGAGGGGTCGCAGATTATTTCGATTGGAATTTCAATGAAAATGGTATTCCTTCAAATTCAACAACTTATACTACAACTAAATTCACAAATACTGCTATTGATTGGGTAGCCGACCAAACCAAGCCCTGGTTTCTATGGTTGGCTTTCAATGCACCTCATACACCTTTTCACTTAGCGCCAACAAATTTGCATTCTCAAGGAAATTTACCCACAGATGCGGCTTCTATTAATGCCAATCCAATACCATATTACATGTCGGCCATTGAAGCAATGGATGCTGAGTTGGGGCGTTTTTTAGGTAGTTTGTCCTCTGAAGAAAGAGCCAATACGGTTATTATTTTTATTGGCGACAACGGAACACCAGGAAAGGTCGCACAAAATCCTTATTCTAGATTGAAAGTAAAAGGGTCTTTGTATCAAGGCGGAGTAAATGTTCCAATGATTGTTTCTGGAAGTAATGTGAATCGACTCGGAGAACGAGAAGATGCTTTGATCCATACAACGGATCTGTTTGCGACTATTGCAAGTATTACCGGAGTTACCGTATCTGAAATATACAACAGTAAGAGTTTTTATCCACTGTTCACTGCTGCAGCAAATGAGGATAGATCCTATGTATATACTGAAATATTGGATGGCTTCGCAATTCGAAATGCAACGTATAAATTAATGAAGTATGACAATGGAGCGGAGGAATTCTATAACTTAGTAATGGATCCTTATGAGCAAAGTAATTTAATTGGAACCACATTATCTGCTGAAGCAGCCAATGAAAAAGCAAATTTAATTTCTGAAGCGATGGCGATTCGAAACTAAATTTGCTTTTTTATGGATTGTAGAAGTAATCTGATAGCGATGTTATTGTTTCGCTACCGATTCGCTTTTTTTAAGATTTGTTACATAGGCATTAAAGCGCTTTCCATATACCGAATTCTTTATTTTTTCAGAAAAAGAATTATTTACAGTATCTAGCATTTTTGTGCTTGCATTGTAGAGCTCGGTTAATCCAATGTATGGAGCTGCCTCAAAATCAGCATTTGAAATCGCATAGTTGGCAACAAATAAAACCCTACGTCTTGTCAATTTATTATAATCGGCATCTAACTTTTTCATTACAGCTTCATCTCCAGATTTTTTTGCTTCAAAATCTTTTTGAATAAAATCCAATCGCTGGTTTACAAAGCGTCTGTTTATTTTATTGAATTTATCCAAGACATCTTGATTTTTCGAACCGCTAATCTCCGGATTTAAACCAAATTTCTCAATCTTATCGTTAATTGTAATTAGTCCTTCTTCTCCAAAAAACAAAATTCTTTCTTTTGCATTTGATCCTTCAAAAGTTAAGAAAAATAATTCTGGTGCATCAATATTGTCTGCCAGTCTGAAGGTGTTATCGCCAAGAATAGCAACAGAATCTACAGAGATTAAAACCGTGTCTTTCATTTTTTGTAGGTATAAAGTTCCTTTTTTTAGACCTTCAATTTTACCTTGAACAACCATGTTTCCTTCCTTCTCAGTTGCACAAGCAACAATTAAAATAGCAAAAACAATTCCTGTAATAATATTCTTCATTTCGTCTGTGTTTTTCGAATGCAAATATGCTGAATTTTATTTAAATTGGTGCTGATAATTCCATTAAAATGGTACATAGGATGGCACCAACTGTACCAATTGCATACCCAAATACTGCCAATAAAACTCCTACAGTGGCCAAAGATGGATGAAATGCTTGCGCTACAATAGGCGCAGAGGCTGCGCCGCCAACGTTTGCCTGACTCCCAACTGCCAGAAAGAAATAAGGTGCGCGAATTAATTTTGCAACAACAATGAGTAAACCCGCATGAATAAACATCCATACAAATCCAATCGCAATTAATCCTGGGTTTTCAAGAGCCTGATTTAAATCCATTTTCATACCAATGGTTGCTACTAAAATGTAGATAAATACACTTCCCAATTTACTGGCACCTGCTCCTTCATAATTTTTTGCCTTAGTATAGGATAAAATAATGGCAATTATAGTAGCAATACTAATTAGCCAAAAGAAACTAGACCCTAGGAAAGAAAAAATATTTCTCCCCGTCTGAGAATCCATTGAAGCTACAATGTCTGTAAAGAAGCGACTGAGGTATTTTGATGAAAAATGTCCAAAACCAACAGTTCCAAAAGCAATTGCCAGCATAATCATGATATCTGTCAATGTTGGATTTCTTTTTACTTTTTCAGTAAAATCAATGACTTTTTCTTTGAGTTTCTCAATGGCAGAAGTATCTGCTTTGAGCCATTTGTTAATCTTTTCTTTTTTGCCAATACCAATCAATAAAATAGCCATCCATACATTGGCTACAACAATATCTACAATGACCATTCCGCCGTATTTAGACGGATTGTATTGGTAAATTTCAAACATGGCCGTTTGGTTGGCGCCCCCACCAATCCAACTGCCTGCCAAAGTAGAAAGTCCACGCCAAACAGCATCAAAGCCATCCGCTCCCACAGTTTCAGGAGAAAAAATAGCAATTAATAAAATGGCTAAGGGGCCTCCAATGATAATGCCTATAGTACCTGTTAAAAACATAATTAATGCTTTGGAGCCTAGGTTGAAAATTGCCTTTAAATCGATACTCAAAGTCATTAATACCAATGCTGCTGGTAGTAAGAATCGACTGGAAACATAGTATAGTTGAGATTTTGTTGCGACAGTTTCTCCCATTGCGTTGGTGGTTTCCCATTCTGGAGCAATTAATCCGATTGTTGTAAAAATTGCTGGGATGAAATAAGCCATAAATAGTCCAGGTACAATTTTGTAGAATTTTACCCAAAATCCAGTTTTTAAATTTTCAGTAAAAAAAACGAATCCCAACGAAATCATTAAAATCCCAAATACGATGGCGTCATTTGTAAAAGTGGGTGCGGTCATTTTTTAATTTTTTATTAGATGGTTCTTTTCCTAAAATCAGTATTTAAAAGGATGCCTAATTGTAGCCTATCAAAAGCTCTGTTCTTAAATTGTTGATTGAAATAACCTGCCTTTAATTTTATCTTGGAATTAAGCGTGTAGAGTACGCCTGCCCCTGTCCAATTTTGAGGAATGGTTTCCCCTTTAAAATTCATGAAAATTTCATTGAAAGCATAAACACTCCAAGTTTTTGAAAGCGGATAGGTGGCATTTAAATCATAACGAACCCAGTTTGCAGTAGATTTTTCACCTTGAAATTCTATAAAACGATGTTCGAACCGAAAACGATGTCTAATTTTTAATTTTGTTAAATTCGTATTCCAATTAATATCTTCATACAATCTGAATTCTGTAGCTAATTCCGAAGGGCCTTGATATTCAGTATCCGTTTTTACAGGACTGATTCCCAATGTGAAATTGAAACTTTTGTTTGCGGTATAATTGAAACCCAACCGGTAGATTGATTGTTGAAATTCGCTCGTTGTTTCAAAATAACGATAGTGTGCCATCGTTTTTAGTGAGAATTGGTTGGATACTTTGTGCGAGCCATTGTACATATACCATGCGCCTAACTTATTTTCTGCTGATTCTTGTGCTTGAATTTTTGACACAAATAGGCTGAAACAACAGCATAAAATGATTTTTTTCATTAGTATGTATTAATTGATTGTAAAATTTTTGATTTCCTTAAAAGGAGAGATTTTTATTTTTTCTAAAGAAGCTTCATAGGCAGACCAATCCTCCACAAAAAAGGCATTTGTTTCAAAGACCGTTTTATGATAGGCATCTTTAAATTGATTCAGAAGTGTTTTTTCTGTATCCGTTTGCTCTCCAAATCGAGATCGAATGTATCTGCTAGCAACTCCTAAACGTTGATTTACGGTCACTGCCGGGTTTCTAGTAATGCCTTGTCTTTTATCAATCGTTCCCAAATACAGTGCAATCAATCCGTCTACCTTTTTAATTATTTTTTTGGATAGGGAAATCTCATTTTTATATTTTTTTGCATCCTCTTTTTCTAATTTTACTTTCAAAGTGTTTGCTGTATTTTTGCTTTCAACCAATTGCTTTACGATCGCTGCAATTTGTGCTTGATATTCTTCTAGTGCTTTGCTTGCATCATATTTTTGATTGATGGCATCTTGAGACATTTCTAGTCTCGGATCAAAAGAAACGGTAATGTCCTGTTCGGAAACTGCTGTCCCAAAAGTCATTTTTAAATGATATGTTCCGGGTTTTACGGCAACCCCTGCCGGTTCTCTTTTGGATGTTCTTATTTTTCTGGAAGCTCTTGCAACTCCTTTTTCTCTGAGATACCAGGTTGTTTTGTGGATACCACTTTCTTTGGGCGCCTTAAACTGTAGGGTCCTTATTTTACGTGTACCCTCATAAACCTCTAATTTTATAGAATCTTGTTTTTTCCTGCTCTTTTTTTGTGTTTTGTCTTCAACAGGTTTGTTGATGTAATAAGAAATGAGCGCGCCACTTTTTCTGTTTTCACCCTGATAGATTGCATCAGCTCCAAATCGACTCCCTGTTGGTTGTTGGAATGCAGCCTGATAAGCGGTTGGAGGTGGAAATAAGACGAGATCTTTTTTGCTAACATTCGTATTTGCCAAGGCTCTTAGAGGGCGAATGTCATCCAATACCCAAGCAGCTCTTCCAAAAGTACCAATTACGAGATCGTGTTCTCTTTCCTGAATGACCAAATCCTTTACAGGTACTGTAGGAAAACCGGCTGTCCATTTGGTCCATTTTTTTCCTGCATCGATCGAAATATACAACCCATCATCGGTGCCTAAAAACAATAAGTTTTCATTTACAGGATCTTCTACAATACATAACGTATAACTCTGTACATCATTTTCATCAACGATACGTGTCCATGTTTTTCCATAGTTTTTGGTTCTGTATGCATAAGGTGTATAGTTAAAGCGACGATAATCATTTGCAATTAAGAGTGCTTCACCTTTGTTTTTGTTGGAAGCCTTTATTTGTGTTATCCATGCATTTTTTGGCAATCCTTTAATGTTTTTGGCAACATTGGTCCAATTGGTTCCTCCATTTTTAGTGAGGTGTACTTGGCCATCATCTGTTGCTGCCCATAAAACATCCTTTTCCAACACAGTAGGTTCTATAACCAAGATTGTACAATGGTTTTCTGCACCTGTTGCGTCCATCGTTAAACCACCACTTTCGGCTTGTTTTAACTTTTCTGGGTCATTGGTAGATAGGTCTGGAGAAATCGTAGTCCAGGTTAGTCCTTTGTCTGTTGATTTGTGTACAAACTGACTTCCAAAATACAAGGTTGAGCTATCAAAAGGATCTATATTTATGGCAGCGTTCCAATTGAAACGTAATCTAACTGCTGCATCTTTGTGTGTGGGTTTTACTCCGTAGTTATTTCCTGTTAGGTAATCATATCTTGAGACTGCTCCTTGTTGACTCATTGTCCATCCATAACGCGCATCCTCTTTGTCTGGGACTACATCAAAACCATCACCAAAGCTAATCTCTTGCCAATATGAATTGCGGATTCCTTGACTTTTCCATACATATGCAGGGCCACGCCAAGAACCATTGTCTTGCATTCCGCCATAGACATTGTAAGGGAACTCATTGTCTACATTTATATGATAGAATTGGGCTACGGGAATGTTTCCGATAAAACGCCAAGTTTTTCCTCCATCTTTTGTGATGTTTAAGCCTCCGTCATTTCCATCAATCATAAACTTTCCATTGTTCGGGTGTATCCACCAAGCATGATGGTCTGGGTGTACGCCATTGTTTACGCCATACGCAGGCATTAATTGGTTGAATGATTTTCCACCATCTTCTGAAACATTGACATAAGTAAAAACGGTGTAGAGTTTGTTTTCGTTTTGTGGATCTACGTAAATTTCTGAATAATAAAAAGGACGGTTTCCAATTCCAGGTTTGTCATTGATTTTTTTCCATCGAAAGCCGCCATCTTCACTTTTATAGAGCGCATTTTTCTTCGCTTCTACCAAAGCATAAATTACCTCGGGATTGTTGGGTGCTATGGCTACACCAATCCGTCCCAATTCCCCTTTTGGGAAGCCTTCTTTTGCGGTGATTTGTTTCCAGTTTTCTCCACCATCGTGTGTAATGTATAAGCCACTCCCTTCGCCACCAGACTTAAAAAACCATGGGTCACGTTTGTGCTCCCACATTGCTGCGATGATTTTATTTGGATTTTTAGGATCCATAATCAAGTCTGCAGCACCCGATTTTTCATTTGTATGTAAAATCTGTTTCCACGTTTTTCCGCCATCGATTGTTTTATATACACCACGTTCTTTGTGTTCTCCCCAAGGAGATCCAATGGCGCCTACATACACAATGTCTGGGTTTGAGGGATGAATGAGTACACGGTGAATATGTCGGGTCTTTTCGAGTCCCATGGATTTCCATGTTTTTCCAGCATCTAAAGACTTGAAAATTCCATAACCACCATTCAAACTATTTCTTGGATTTCCTTCACCAGTTCCTGCCCAAAGAACACTTGGGTTGGATTGTTGGATGGCTAGTGCCCCTATAGAGGCTGTTACTTCATTTTCAAAAATAGGTGTCCATTTGATGCCGCCGGAAGTAGATTTCCAAATTCCACCAGAAGCAGTCCCCGCATACATTATTTCAGGATTTGATTCTACAACATCAATTGTGGTTACACGTCCAGACATTCCACCTGGACCAATGTTTCTTGGTTTCATGTTTTTTGCCATGTCCATCGAAAATTCTTGAGCGAACAGTAGTGGAGTTGTGCATAAAAATAACAGTGTGAATAGTTTTTTCATTAGGGTGTTTTGTTGAATTTTAATAATTGGCACTAAGATACAAAAAATGCCATGTGATTTGAGGGAGTGTTGCCTTTCTAAGGTGTTTGATTCTTCGAAGATTCTTGGAAGGGTTTAAGCGGTTATTCTTCCTTTTTTGTTGGAGTTCGTTTTGCTTCTTTTAAGGCCTTCGATAGCATCCATTCAATTTGACCGTTTGTAGAACGGAACTCATCTGCAGCCCATTTTTCAATGGTCTTCATAAGATCTTCATTAATTCGCAAAGCAAAGGCTTTCTTTTTTTGCATGCTATGGTTGCTTTTTTACAAATGAAACAATGGTTTCAATGAGTTGCTTAGAAACGGGGAATTCGGGGGAGTTGTAAGATTTGATATTGTCCGCTTCTTTTTGAATGTCTTTTAAAATGTGATTCATGTTTTGGATAATCGCATAAGATGCATTTGGTTTTACTGCTTTTAGTTTAGAGGCATTTTCAACCCCCACTTGAATGTCTTTGTCACCGTTGATAATAAGTGTTGGGATGGTTATTTTTTTTAATGCTTTTATAGGATCAACTGCAATCCAGGATGACCAGAATTCTTGATTTGGTTTCGCAAAAATTGCCATCAAATTAGGGTTTACTTCTTTGATGCTCCCCGTTTCTTTGAGTTCTTTAAAATGTGCTTTTGCAATGTTCGCATATTCGAGACTTTGCGCACGAAGTTGTTTTATAAGAATCTTATCAATGGTTTCACCTGCACCTGCAATAGAGATGTAGTTGTCTACATTTTTTAAAGCCATCATGGCTGTTAAAGAACCCTGGCTGTGTCCTACTAGCGTAATGCTGTTAAAACGAGTATCGTTTTTAAAATGATTTACAACCTCTTTTACATCTAAAATGAAATCATTAAATAAAACACCCTCTTTTAAGAATGCTCTATTATTGGGATTTGCCGTGCGCTTGTCATAGCTAAAGAAAGCAATCTTTTCTTTGTTGACTGCGGTTCTGAATTGTTGAATGTATTGTGGTTGGTTTCCATAGCGATCAACACCACCAGATCCATGAACCCAGATGATAAGTGGGCTGTTCTCTGCAGGATAGCTTAGCGTACCTGGCAATTGTATTGCTTGGTTTTGAATTGTAATCTCTTGAGTTGTTATTTGTGAAAATCCATTTGAGATTTCAAACAAAATAAACATCATAAAAGGAAATAATCGTATCATACTAGCTTGAGATTATAGGTTTTTAAAACCCTGCTTACAGCTTCTTTTTTTTGGGTTCCAATTAATAGTTTTTTACCGTTTTTGAGTGTTAACTGAATGCCAATATCTCCAGAAACATTAATGGCATTTCCTCTTTTTTTATTGAAACTGTATCGCAATCCCCAACCGCCATATTCTCCCAGAGGGTCGTAAGTTCTAACTTCTGCGTGTGCAATTTCTGACCACAAAATTGTTTTCATTGAAATATGGAATGGAAAAAATTGATAATGAATTCCTTTTTCATCGATTTTTGTGGATAATTTGAATATGAAAATCAACAAAACAGAGGCAATAATTGTCCCTAGTGTCCCAATAAATGCTTGGAGAGTCATGCTGGTGTTGTCTTTTGCGTATTCATTGATAATCAACCCAACTGGAACGAGGAGACTAAACCCTAAAAGTACCATGAGCCAAACTTGTCTAAATCGTTGTTCTTCACTGAAAACTTTCATGCTTACCTATTTTTATCTCTTTCTAAGATTATTGAATTCCAATTGGTAGGTACCTCTTTTAGCGTCCAACCTTCTCTCGCATATTGATTCAATAGATCTTCAAAGTTTTGAGTTCTATTTCTAAATCCTAATTTTAATGTTACTACTTTATATTCTTTCATTTTTTTTTTTTTAAGTCTACAAACTGCTAATGATTCAAAGTTCCCGTATTTACTACAGGAGATGCTTCTTTGTCTCCACACAAGATCACCAATAAGTTGCTTACCATGGCTGCTTTTCGTTCTTCATCTAGTGCAACAATTTGCTTTTTATTTAATTCTTCTAGGGCCATTTCTACCATTTCTACGGCTCCTTGTACAATTTTATGTCTTGCAGCTACAATGGCAGTTGCCTGTTGTCTTTTAAGCATGGCACTTGCAATTTCTTGCGCATAAGCTAGGTAGCCAATTCGAGCTTCTAAAACTTCAATTCCGGCAATGGATAAGCGTTCGTCAATTTCTTTCTCCAAAGCTTCAGAAACTTCATTTACACTAGATCGTAAGGTAATGTCTTCGTCATGCCCTTCGTCTGCAAAATTATCGTACGGATACATACTTGCTAATTTTCGAACTGCAGCATCGGTTTGTACGCGTACAAAATTTTCGTAATTGTCTACGTCAAATGCAGCTTTGTAGGTATTGGTAACTCGCCAAACTAAAATCGTAGAAATCATAATTGGATTTCCTAGTTTGTCGTTTACTTTTAAGCGTTCACTGTCAAAATTACTGGCTCTTAATGAGATGGTTTTTTTTCTGAATAAAGGGTTTGCCCAGTAAAGGCCATTGTCTTTAATTGTTCCAATGTACTTTCCAAAAAGTAAAACCACTTTTGAAGTATTTGGGTTTACCAAGATAAAGCCAAACAGTCCAAACAAACCAATAAAAGTACCTATTAGAAAACGCGGATCTTCTGTGCGTATAGCAGTCGCAATGCTTCCAAATAATAATGTGATAAGGATGAATAACATTAAATAGCCATTTGCAGGCTTGATGATTTTTTCTTCTTTCATGTGTTTTTGTTTAATTGATATTAAAATGATATCACAAAGATATTATATATTTTTTTATTTTTACAATTCTTTTTATCATTATTTTTATAATTTAGCTGAAAATTAATTTTAAAAACGACTATGAAAGCATCTATCATTCTATTTATTTCTATTTTCTTCGTAACGACTCCTAGTGTGGATGAATCCTTCTTTTGGGGGCAAAACGGACATCGAGTGACAGGTGAAATTGCAACAAAGCATTTGACAAAAAGGGCTAAGAGAAAGATTGATAAATTACTGAAAGGGCAGAGTTTGGCTTTTGTTTCTACTTTTGCAGATGAGATAAAATCAGACCGCAAATACAGTGCATTTTCTGCATGGCATTATGTCAATATGGGCTTGGATGAAAATTATGAAACGGCAGAAAAAAATCCAAAAGGAGATTTGGTTACTGCTATTGCAAAATGTATTTCGGTATTGAAAGACCCCAAGCAAAAGGAATCGGACAAAGTATTTTATTTAAAAATGTTGGTTCATTTAGTTGGAGACTTGCATCAGCCCATGCACATTGGTCAGAAAGAAGACCGTGGAGGAAATCGAATAAAAGTTCAATGGTTTGGACAAGGAACCAATTTGCATTCTGTTTGGGATACCAAAATGATTGAGGCATGGAATATGAGTTATTTGGAGTTGGCAAACAATGCCAAAGATCTTTCTAGAAGTCAAGTAAAAACCATTGAAAAGGGAAGTGTAGAAGATTGGGTAAACGAAGTACATGCAATTACCAAGGAACTTTATAGCTCTGTAAAAGAGGGAGAGAATTTGCGCTACCGCTATTCGTATGATCATTTTGCAACGGTAAGAACTCAGCTACAAAAAGGAGGCATTCGTTTGGCAAAAATTTTAAATGATATTTATTAAAGAGCACACTACAGGAAGTATTGTCTAAAACAGAAAAAGAGATTACGGGGATTGTAATCTCTTTTTTATTGAGTTGTAGTTTGTTTTCTTAAGACGAAAAAAATGGCATTGTTCTATGCTGTCGCTGATGCTTTCATTGATTTTCGATAAATAAAAGAATTGAAGATATTTCTTTTTCCAAAATTGTTCATGGATTTTGCATTGATAAATTTTCCAAACAAAATTTTACTTACACCAAAGTACTCATAAGTATTTCCATCTGTGAATGTTACTTCTAAAAGCATGCTTTTGTGATGCCAGTCTGCTACTTGAAATTCTGTAATGGTTTTTTTATAAGCGTCTAAGTTGGCTTCTTTTGTTTCAGGAGCAATGCTTACTAAAAAGTGGTAACCGTCTATGATTTGGGTACTTTTTATTTCTGCTTCGGCTTTTTGATCTGCTTCTAAGAATTTGTCAGGATGCCATTCTTTTACCAATCCTCTATAGGCTTTTTTTAATTCTTTCAAATCTATTGGGCCTTCTACTTTAAAAAGTTTTTTATATTCTTTAATACGTTTCATGTTTGCTGTTTTCAAATTGCGTGCAAAAGTATTGATATTAAATTGATTAAACAGTAAAATATTGTTTGGATTTGTAACCTACTTTTTACCAATAAAAAAGATCACCCATTAAAGGTGATCTTTCAAAACAAACAATGCATCAACGACGCTGGGTCTGCTAGATATTTTAGAAGCAGTATGTATTTGCTGCTTTTAACTTCTCTGCAATTTCATTACGTAATGCTATTACATTCGGATAATTGGTGTATTTGGTAAATCGTTTTAATCCCATTAACATCATGCGCTGTTCATCACCTTCAGCAAAGGAGATAATTCCTTCTTTACCATTTTGTATCACAATTTCTACGGCATTGTATAGGTATAGTTTTGCCATGGCGATTTGCCCCTCCTGAGCTGCTTCACCAAAGCGTTTTGCATTTTTCTCTGCACGCAGTAGGGTAGACTCTGCCATGTATATTTCATTCAAAATATTAGCTGCAGCCATTAATAATTGTTGATGCTGGTCTAATTCTGTTCCAAATTTTTGGATAGCAGCACCTGCAACCATTAGGAAAACCTTTTTCAATTTTCCAATCATTTCTTTTTCTTCTGCAAACAATTCAGAATAATCTGGGGTATCAAAAGAAGGAATGCCCATTAACTCATCTGCCACAGCGGTCGCGGGTCCTAATAAGTCTACATGTCCTTTCATTGCTTTTTTTATCAACATGCCTACAGAGAGCATTTTGTTGATTTCGTTGGTTCCTTCGTAAATACGAGAAATTCTTGAATCTCTCCAAGCAGCTTCCATAGGCGTTTCTTCAGAGAATCCCATTCCACCATAAATTTGAATTCCTTCATCGGCACATGCTTGTACATCTTCAGAAACAGTCACTTTTAAAATGGAACATTCGATTGCGTATTCCTCAACACCTTTTAGTTCTGCTTCTTGATGCGTGTTGCCACTTTCCATACGCATTGCAATACGGTCTTCAATATTTTTTGCCGCCCTATAACTTGCAGATTCACCTGCATAGGTATTTGTAGCCATCTCTGCTAATTTTGCTTTGATCGCACCAAAATCGGCAATGGGTGTCTTAAATTGTCTTCGTTCTGTTGCATATTGCAAAGCTGTTTCTGTAACCCTTCTTTGAGAATCAATACAAGCAGCAGCTAATTTTATTCGACCAACATTTAATGCATTCACAGCGATTTTAAATCCACCTCCACGCACAGACAACATATTTTCTGCTGGGACTACGGTATCACTAAAGAATACTTGACGAGTAGAGCTTGCACGAATTCCCAATTTGCGCTCTTCTTCTCCTAAAGTAATTCCATTTGGGTTGGCAGGATCATATTCAACAATAAAACCGGTGATGTTTTTATCATCTTCAATACGGGCAAAAACAATCATCACATTGCAGAATCCGGCATTGGAAATCCACATTTTTTGACCGTTTATTTTGTAGGATTTTCCATCTGCTGAAAGTTCAGCAGTTGTTTTACCAGAGTTGGCATCTGATCCAGCTCCGGGCTCTGTCAAGCAATAAGCACCCATCCATTCACCGGTTGCTAATTTTGTTACATATTTTTGTTTTTGCGCTTCGGTACCATACAAAGTAATTGGCATGGTGCCAATACCCGTATGTGCTCCAAATGCAGTACTTAAAGATCCATTTCCACTAGAAATATATTCACAAGTAAGCATTGTAGAAACAAAGCCCATCCCCATTCCGCCATATGCCTCGGGTACAGCAACACCTAGAAAACCAAGTTCCCCAGCTTTTTTCATTACTTCCTCAGTGAGCTTGTAATCTTTTGCCTCAAAACGATCTTTATGTGCAATAATCTCTCTTTCGTTAAATTCCTTAACAGCCTCTTTCATCATTAGTTGCTCTTCAGAAAAATCTTCTGGAGTAAATACATCTTCACATTTTGTTTCTTTTACAAGAAATTGACCGCCTCTTAATAATTCTGCCATTTTATTTTTTTTATCTTTATTTATTAATTTAAGAATTCAAATACACCTGCTGCCCCTTGTCCAGTTCCAACACACATGGTGACCATTCCATATTTACCTTTCATGTTTCTTTTACGCATTTCATCGAACAATTGTACGGATAATTTTGCTCCAGTACAGCCCAATGGATGTCCGAGTGCAATGGCCCCTCCATTTACGTTTACGATGTCTTGGTTTAGATCCAATTCACGCATCACTGCCAATGATTGCGAAGCAAATGCTTCATTTAACTCAATTAAATCGATGTCATTTTGTTGCAATCCAGCCTGTCTTAAAACCTTCGGAATTGCAGCGACTGGTCCAATTCCCATAATTCTTGGTTCCACACCTGCCGCAGCATAGTTGACCATTCGAGCAATTGGTTCAATGTTTAATTCCTTTACCATTTCTTCACTCATGACCATGACAAATGCTGCACCGTCACTCATTTGTGACGAATTTCCTGCAGTAACACTACCCCCAGCAGCAAATACGGGTCGCAATTTGTTTAAAACGGCGGTAGAAGTTCCTTTTCTGGGTCCTTCATCTTTGGTTACGGTATATTTTCGAGTTGCTTTTTTTCCATTTTCATTCAAGTAGGTTTCTTCAACTTCAATGGGAGCGATTTGTTCTTGAAAACGATTTTCTGCTTGTGCTCTTAAGGCTTTCATGTGTGAGTTAAAAGCAAATTCATCTTGATCTTCTCGAGATACTTTAAATTGGTTGGCAACCGCTTCTGCAGTATTTCCCATTCCCCAGTAATAATCTGCGTGACCTGCTTGGATGGTGTTGTAGTTTAGTTCTGGTTTAAAACCAGTCATGGGTACCGAGCTCATGCTCTCTGCTCCACCGGCAATGATACAATCTGCCATTCCTGCTTGAATTTTTGCCGCTGCCATTCCAATAGTTTCAATTCCTGAGGAACAAAAACGATTTACCGTCACTCCTGGAACCGCCACAGAGTCCAATCCGATCAACGAAATAAAACGTGCCATGTTTAATCCTTGTGCACCCTCGGGCATTGCATTACCAACAATAACGTCATCTATCCGTTTTACATCTAGATTTGGCAATTCTTTCATCATATGTTGAATGGTTTCTGCACCCAATTCATCTGCTCGCTTAAAACGGAAAACACCTTTTGGCGCTTTACCAACTGCAGTTCTATATGCTTTTACTATATATGCTGTTTTCATAATTTTAGTTTCTTAATGGTTTTCCAGTTTTTAACATGTGTTGGATACGTTCTAAAGTCTTTCTTTCGGTACAAAGTGATAGGAAGGCTTCTCTTTCAAGATCCAATAGGTATTGTTCGCTTACGAGTGTAGGCTCCGATAAATCGCCACCGGCCATTACATTTGCTAATTTGTTTGCAATTTTTTGATCGTGTGCAGAAATGTACTTAGAGTGTTCCATAGAGTCGGTTCCTACTAAAAACATTCCCAAGGCTTGTTTCCCCAATACTTTAACATCTTTTCGAGCAACTGGTTGGGTATATCCGCTTTCTGCTATTAATTTCGCATGCGCTTTTGCCGTTGCTATTTGTCTTTCTTTGTTGACAACGACAATGTCTTTTCCTTTTTGTAGCAATCCTAAGTCGAAAGCTTCATAGGCAGAAGTAGCTACTTTTGCCATACCAATAGTTAAGAAATTTTCTTGCAAAAGATTCAGTTCTACATCGCCTTTTTTGAAAGCATCAGAGGCTCTCAAAGCCATTTCTTTAGAACCACCCCCTCCTGGAATAACACCTACGCCAAATTCAACTAAACCCATGTAGGTTTCTGCTGCTGCAACCACCTTGTCTGCATGTAGTGAAATTTCACAACCGCCCCCTAAAGCCATTCCATGAGGAGCAGAAATAGTTGGGATTGATGAATAACGCATGCGCATCATTGAATCTTGAAAATACTTGATTGCCATATTAAGCTCATCATATTCTTGTTCTGCCGCCATCATAAAAATCATTCCAATATTGGCACCTACAGAAAAGTTGGGTGCTTGATTTCCAACAACCAATCCTTGAAAGTCCTTTTCAGCAATATCAATCGCTCTGTTCAATCCTGTTAAAACATCACCACCAATTGTATTCATTTTAGAACGAAATTCTAAGTTTAAAATTCCATCTCCTATATCTTGCAAAGAAACACCTGAGTTTTTAAATACTTCACTCGTTTTTCTGATATTGTCTAAAATGATAAATGAATCTTGACCTGGTTTTTTAACTTGTGCTTTTGCAGGAATGTCGTAATAGTAAGTAGCACCTTCTTTTACTGTATAAAAAGAAGTTTCTCCTTTTTCCAACATTTCGCTAACCCATGCCGCAGGTTCTTTTCCTGCTGCTTTCATGAGTTCAACCCCAGCAGCAACCCCGATTTCATTCCAAATTTCAAATGGACCGTGTTCCCATCCAAATCCGGCTCTTAAACCGTCATCAATTCGATAAATTTCATCTGAAATTTCGGGTACTCTGTTTTGTACGTAGGCAAATAGGGCCGACAAGCACTTTCTATAAAATTCCCCTGCTTTGTCCTTTCCTTTGACCAGTACTTTAAAACGATCGCCTACATTGTCTATTGTTTTGGTTAATTCCAAGGTTGCAAAGGATGCACGTTTTTTAGAACGGTATTCTAAGGTGTTCAAGTCTAGTGATAGGATTTCTTTTTTACCATCTGCATTTACAGATTTTTTGTAAAACCCTTGTTTCGTTTTACTTCCCAACCATTTGTTCTCCATCATTTGGTTTATAAATGCAGGGATTTCAAACTGAGCTCTCATTTCATCTTCAGGACAATTGTCTTTTACACCGTTTGCAGTATGTACTAAGGTGTCTAATCCAACGACATCAATAGTTCTGAAAGTAGCTGATTTTGGACGACCAATCACTGGCCCCGTCAATTTGTCTACTTCTTCAATCGTTAGCCCCATTTCTTTTACAATATGAAATAAATTCATAATGCTAAAAATTCCAATTCTGT